>MDTE01094125.1_pt1 | contig 76161 bp, 80 predicted proteins | sample 811231 | NCBI WGS metagenome assembly MDTE01 (sample SAMN05326651, study PRJNA326480) | marine metagenome | isolation source: seawater | place: Indian Ocean: Red Sea | collected 2010 | reverse complement strand
TATTACGGATGGCAAAAGCAAAATAGTGATTCTACAAATACAGTTCAATATTTTGTAGATAGGGCTATATCCAGAGTCGCCAATCATGAAGTAAAAACGATTTGTTCAGGAAGAACGGATACAGGCGTCAATGCTCTAAATCAAATTATTCACTTTGATTCTGATTCAAGTCGATCAGAAAAGAACTGGATAGATGGAATTAACTCCAACTTACCTAATGATATAAGACTCAAAAGCATACTTAGAGTCAACGAAGAATTCCATGCTAGATTCTCAGCAAAATCTAGGACATATAAGTATTTTATTAACAATGACAGTGAAAGCACTATTTTTAATAATGCGTACACATGGATTATCAATGAGAAATTATCAATAACGAGTATGAAATCATGTTTAAAATATCTTAAGGGGAAACAAGACTATTCATGTTTTCAATCATCAGGATGTCAGGCTCAAACCTCTATTAGAAATGTACAATCTCTCTCTTTGGAGAAAAACAAAAATATTATTACTTTTACGATTACAGCTAATGCTTTTTTATATCATATGGTAAGGAATATAGTAGGGATGTTAGTAGATGTTGGTTTAGGTAAACTTGAGCCAAAGCAGGTGAAAATGATAATTCAAAAAAGAGATAGAAGTTTTTCTAGTAAAATGGCTCCTGCTCACGGACTTTTTCTATGGCGTGTTGCTTATCCACAGATATTTAAAATTAAGTATAATCGTGAATCAATCTTGTTGTAATATACACTCATGAACACATCTATTAAACTTTGCGGATTTAAACATCTTGATGACATTATATTTGCCTCCTCATTAAACATAAATTATCTTGGAATGATTTTTGTACAGAATCTGCCTAGAACAATCGAATTACAAACTGCGATGGAAGCTATAAAAATTTGTAGGAACAATGATATTAAATCTGTCGGCGTCTTTATTGACCAGGATGCATCAGAAATCGAGAAAACTCTTGAAAAAGTTGATTTAGATATAATACAGCTTCACGGAAGAGAAAATATTGAAGAATACACTTATCTCAATAAAGATATTATTAAAACTATACATGTATCGGAAGATTTATTGAACCAAGTTAGTAAGTTGGATTTCGATAATATTAATTACCTACTTGATGCAACAGATATTGATTGCAAAGGAGGCACTGGGAATACATTTGATTGGAAGATTTTAAAAGATATTCCTGTAGAAAAGTTATTCATTGCTGGAGGCTTGAAACCTGATAATATAAGAGACTTACTAGATAAATATACACCAAAATGTGTGGATGTAAGCAGTGGGATTGAGAAAAAAATAAGTTTCAAGGATCATAAATTAATGATTGATTTTGTAGATAGAATTAGAAAATATAAATGAAAGATAAAATAAACCTTAAAAATTATCCTAATAAATCAGGACACTTTGATAGCTTTGGCGGAGTGTATGTTTCTGAGACACTTATACATCCACTCAAGGAACTGTTTGCTGCATATAAAAAAATAGCTACATCAGCATCATTTAAGAAAATGCTTAATGAACAGCTGAAAGATTATGTGGGTAGACCTACACCAATCTATTATGCTGAGTCTTTGAGCAAACACCTTGGCAAGAGTCACTTATATTTAAAAAGAGAGGATCTGAATCATACTGGTGCGCATAAAATTAACAATGCGCTTGGACAAGCACTGCTTGCAAAAAAAATGGGCAAGACCAGAATCATTGCTGAGACTGGGGCAGGGCAACATGGTGTTGCGACTGCGACAGCTTGTGCTCGTTTGAATCTTAAGTGTGTTGTTTATATGGGTGAGCAAGATATCAAAAGACAATCTGTAAATGTATACAGAATGAAACTACTTGGCGCAGAGGTGGTGTCTGTAAATTCAGGTACTAAAACTCTAAAAGATGCACTTAACGAGGCTCTAAGAGATTGGGTTACTAATGTAGATGATACTCATTATATAATCGGTTCTGTAGCTGGCCCACATCCATATCCAATGATTGTGAGAGATTTTCAATCGATAATTGGTCACGAAGCTAGATATCAATTCAAAAAAGACTACAAATGTCTTCCAGATTATCTTGTAGCATGTGTAGGTGGAGGTTCTAATGCAATAGGGTTATTTCATCCATTTTTAAATGATAAAGTAAAAATAATTGGTGTCGAGGCCGGTGGATTTGGATTAAAAACTGGAAAGCATGCTGCTCCACTTAGTGCTGGTTCACCTGGTGTTCTCCATGGCAATAGGACGTATATAATGGAAGATAAGAATGGACAAATAAAAAATACACATTCAATATCAGCTGGCCTAGATTACCCTGGAGTTGGACCAGAACACTCTTGGCTTAAAGATTTAAAAAGAGTTAAATATACCTCAGTTACTGATAAGGAGGCGCTTGATGCATTTTTTATGCTAACTGAAAAAGAGGGTATCATCCCAGCATTAGAAACTGCACATGCACTTGCTCATGCATTTGATTTAGCAAAAAAATTAAATAACAAAAAAATCCTTCTTAATTTATCTGGTCGAGGGGATAAGGATATTGACACAATTGCTAAATTGAAAAATATTAAGCTATGAAATCAAGAATACCTGATATTTTTGCTAATAACCAAAATAAGAATAAAAAAACATTTATAACTTATTTGGTTTGCGGCGATCCATCAAGTGACTGTACATTATCAGCTATGCATACCATGTCAAAATCAGGGGTAGACATTATTGAACTTGGTATTCCGTTCACGGACCCTATCGCAGATGGCCCCACTATCCAGAGGAGCATAGACAGAGCGCTGAAAAATAATATATCACTACATGATGTTATCTCTCTAGTTAAAGAATTTAGAAAGTCAAATAATAATACTGCTGTTGTACTCATGGGCTATATGAATCCTATTCATAAGATGGGTATACCTAAATTTACAAAATTAATTAATGATAATGATATTGATGGAGTGCTTGTAGTTGATTCACCTCCAGAAGAGTCGCATGATCTTAATCGTTACCTCAGGAAATATGGTAAATCTCACATCTATTTAGCCTCTCCCACCACCACTGATAAAAGAATGAACAATATTGCAAAAATGTCTTCAGGTTATGTTTACTATGTAACAATCAAGGGTATAACCGGGTCAAAACTAACCAATATAAATAATATTAAAAAGAACGTTAAAAAAATTAAAAAATATTCTACAAATGCTCTTCCTGTTGCAGTAGGCTTCGGTATAAAAGATAAAAATTCAGCAAAGAAAATGGCCTCGTTCTCTGATGGTATTATAATAGGAAGTTCTATAGTAGAATTAATCGATAAACACTCAAATAATAAAAAACTAATGAATATAAAGCTTTCCTCATATTTATCCTCTATCTCAAGGGCAATATAATGAGCTGGCTCGATAAAATATTACCATCTAGAATCAGGGCAACAAAAGATGAAAAAGGATCAGTCCCAGAGGGTTTATGGCATAAATGTTCAAATTGTGGCGCGGTGCTTTACACTGCTGAATTTGATAAGAATAATCATGTATGCCCAAAATGTAATCATCACGAGAGAATTTCTGCACGTAAGAGAGTGAGTATATTCCTAGATCAAACAGACAATAAAGAGGTATTCAAAGAATTGGGTCCCAAAGATATGCTTAAATTTAAAGATAAACAGAAATACCAAGATAAATTTGAGCAAACACAAGATAAAACTGGTGAAAAAGATGCTTTATTAGTATTTACAGGAAATCTTAAAGGTATACCCGTTGTTGTCTGTGCATTCGAATATTCTTTTTTTGGTGGCTCAATGGGTTCTGTTGTAGGTGAAAAGTTTTATAGAGCTGTAAATTTGTCCATAGATACAAGACGTCCTCTCATTTGTTTCTCCGCGAGCGGTGGCGCACGTATGCAGGAATCATTGTTTTCTCTCTTTCAAATGTCAAAGACAAGTGCAGCACTAGCTAAACTTTCAGATGAGAGTATCCCATATATTTCTATTTTAACGGATCCCACGATGGGTGGGGTTTCTGCTAGTCTTGCAGTGTTAGGTGATATCAATATTGCTGAACCAAATGCCTTGATTGGTTTTGCTGGTCCAAGAGTAATTGAACAGACTGTCAGAGAAAAGCTTCCCGCGGGGTTTCAAAGAAGTGAATTTCTTCAGGAACATGGGACAATTGATATGATAATAGAGCGCAAAGATCAGCCTCATAAAATAGCAACTATTCTCCATATGCTTGGTTTTGCGAATGACACAAAAATTTAAAACTGTTGACGAGTGGCTCGAATGGCAACAGACTGTTCATCCACTCAATATTGACTTTAAGCTCGAGAGAATCCTTAGTGTCTATAAAAAACTAAATATATCAAAAATTGCTGATAAGATAATTACTGTAGCTGGTACTAACGGAAAAGGATCAACAGTCTCATTTTTAGAGTCCGTCCTGACCAGAAAAAATTATAAGGTTGGGACATTTACTTCTCCTCATATTCTGAAGTACAACGAAAGAATTAAAATTAACGGTGTAGAGATTGATGATGCATCACTTCTAGACACTTTCAAGATAATAGATGAAAAAAGGGGTAATACCACGCTAACTTATTTTGAGTTTGCTACCTTGTCTGCATTTTATCTCTTTAGCAAGTCGAATTTAGATGTTGCTGTCTTAGAAGTTGGTTTAGGGGGTAGATTAGACGCAACAAACATAGTAGATTCTGACATTTCAATTATTACCTCTATCGGAATTGATCATACTGAGTTTCTTGGTAACACCATAGATAGTATTGCTCTTGAAAAAGCAGGAGTAATGAGATCTTTTAAAACAAGTATTTATGCTCAACAAAATCCACCCGCAGCGCTTCTTAAATATGCAAAAAATAAATCTGTAAACTTACTGATTCACAACAATGATTATTCTGTCTTGAAAAGAGCATCTGGCTGGACATTAAAATCAAAAAGTTTAACAATCGATAATATACCTAACTTAAAAATGATAGGTGATTATCAATACAATTATGCCGCAGCCTCAATTTTAGCGTTAAATGAGGTATTACCAGAATCTCTATCTAATCATCAAGAAATAAAAAAATCACTTTCGAATACTGAAATACCTGGGAGATTCCAGTACTTATCTAAATCTCCAGATATAATACTTGATGTTGCTCATAATGAAGACGCAGCAAAAAGTTTATCAGAAAACATAAAAAATATTGGTAAAAATAAAGTTAATGTTGTTCTGGGAATACTTGCTGATAAAGATGTCTATAGTATTGTTGATCCTTTCATATCATTGGTGAATCATTGGTACATAGGGACTATAAACAATGAGAGAGGTATGAATGCAGACGAGATAAAGTATCGAATTAATTCAATATATAAAAATAAACTTTCTACAAGCACATTCAGTTCAATATCATCAGCATTTAATGTCGCGAAATCAGAACAAACTTTAGACTCTACACTTCTTGTATTTGGGTCTTTCTACACAGTTGCTGAAGCACTTAACACAAATCTACAAAATCAGCAAAACAAGAATGTTTTATAGAATTCTTTTTATTTTAATTTTGTTTATATATATCTTCTCGAGTTACTTCAAAGAGATCATCAATAACACGGACCATGATTACATGAAAAATATTCAAGAGGAAATCTATATTGATAATAAAGAGGTTGATGTATTTGATAAAAAGTCACTCGATGAAATTACAATTACAGATAAAAAAGTTAAGGCCTGGATAGTACAAATCTATTATAATGATAACAATCAGGATATGGTGAAAAATATTCTTATTAAAAATGGATATAATCTAAAACATAATAAGAAGAAAAGTTTTTTCTCAATTGGACCATTCGCAGAGATGTCCCATGCTAAGGAAGAATCAAAAAAACTAAAAAATGTATTAGGTCTTGATAGTAAGATATCGAGCTTTATTTTTTAAATGGTATTAATTGATTATATTTTTATCTTTATTACCTTAGCTTATTCGCTTATGGGTATGCTCAGGGGTTTCTCAAGTCAACTTTTATCATTCATATCATGGTCTTTAATGATTTATTTGATTTTTTTTCATTTTAGCGATCTCACTGGTTTAGTTTCGGACTATATCTCTTTAGAATACAAATTCATAAGAGTCATCACTATTGTGTTATTGATCATTTTGACATTGATGCTAATATTCTTGCTTAATTTGACATTAGCCAAATTATTGGCAACAACTATTTTTGAACATACTAATAGAATCTTTGGTTTAGTTATATCTCTTATGAAGTCTCAAATCTATATATTCGTCTTTATTCTAGTCATCCTGGATACCTCTTTCCACTCAAAAATTATTGGAAATTCAGTTTTAATACCTTACTACCTTCCATTGATTGAATATATCTCCGATTATGACAATTCTCTCTTTAATAGTTTTTAAATATAAATATAATGTGCATATATGTGTGGCATTGTAGCTGTATCTGGCAATAAAGATGTGATTCATGATATTTATGAATCATTGACCGTGCTGCAACATCGTGGCCAAGATGCTTCTGGCATACTCACAAATCATAATGGAAAAATTACTCTAAGGAAATCATTAGGACTTGTTAGAGATGGTTTCTCTAAGAAACATATTGATAGATTGAAGGGCACAATCGGTATTGGCCATGTACGTTACCCAACCGCGGGTCACGCGGATAATTCTTCAGAAGCACAACCATTTTATGTCAATTCACCCTACGGCATTGCATTGGCTCATAATGGTAATCTGATTAATTCTGATAAACTCAAATTAGATTTATTCAAAGAGGACCTGAGACATATCAATACCAAATCCGATTCGGAAATCTTACTAAATATATTTGCCCATGAGTTATATCTTCATAGCAAAGATGCATTTACACCAGATAGTATCTTTTATGCAGTCGCAGGAGTTCATCGAAGAGTGAAGGGTGCATATGCTGTTGTGTCATTAATAACAGATCGAGGCATAGTTGCATTTAGAGATCCAAATGGGATTCGCCCTTTGTGTTTTGGCACCAGGAAGAGTGACGGGAAGATTGAGACAATGATAGCCTCTGAATCGGTAGCACTCGATTCTGCAGGCTTCAAGCTAGAACGTGATTTAAAACCAGGCGAGGCTATATTTATAGATACCAATGGTGATGTTCATACCAGACAATGCTCTGAGGGGAGTAGACATAGTCCTTGTATTTTTGAATACGTTTATTTTGCAAGACCAGACTCTATCATCGATGGAATATCTGTTTATAAAGCAAGGATGAACATGGGTACTGCACTGGCAAATAAGATAATGGATTCTCTCCCGAATCATGACATTGATGTCGTTGTACCAATACCTGATACAAGTAGAATTTCGGCATTAGAATTGTCTGCTAAATTAAAAATACCATTTAGAGAGGGTTTCATTAAAAACAGGTACATCGGCCGCACCTTCATAATGTCACAACAAAATGAGCGCTCCAAGTCTGTAAAAAGGAAACTTAATGCAGTCAAATCTGAATTTTTAGATAAGACAGTCTTGTTAGTTGATGACTCAATTGTCAGAGGTACTACCTCCAGACAGATTGTTGACATGGCACGTGAAGCAGGTGCAAAGAAAGTTTATATGGCCTCAGCAGCACCACCAGTTAAATACCCAAATGTTTATGGTATTGACATGCCAGCGAGCAAAGAATTTATTGCAGACAATAGAACTGTAGATGATATTGCAAGGTTTATTGGATGTGACAAATTATTCTATCAAGATCTAGACGACTTAATTGACTCAGTCAAAAATGAGAACTCTACAATCACAGGCTTTGATTCATCATGTTTCGATGGGGAGTACGTAACAGGTGATGTTAATGATGAGTATTTGGTTGCACTTGATGAACTGCGTAATGATGCTGAGAAACGCAAACAAACAAAAACAGATGATACATTTGATGAGGTAGTTGTATATTAAGAACAAGCTAACCTAATGATATTCATCAACTCTATCAATCAAACATTATATTATTTCAAAGATGACAATCTTTTAATAGAATCGAAAATATCTACATCACAGTATGGGTTGGGATGCTCCGAAAATTCATTCAAAACTCCATCTGGCTTACATAGAATTGCATCTAAGATTGGTAAAGGTCTCCCTCTAGGGACTTTATTCAGGCACAGGAAACCAACATCACGTATTGTGGCGTACAAAGACCATGATGATAATGATTATATTACTACTCGCATAATGAGGTTAAGTGGTCTCGAGGATGGACATAATAAAGGAGAGGGGGTGGATTCATTCAATCGGTATATTTATATTCATGGGACGCCTTATATAGATCAGCTGGGAAGTCCTCACTCTAAGGGCTGTATCAGAATGAGTAATCATGACGTCATTAAATTGTTTGATCTAGTGGAAGAGAGAACGTTAGTGCTAATTGTCTAGGACATCTCTTATTTCAAGAGGATCATTGATGATCATATCTGCGCCCCAAGAATTAATATTGTCCTCGTTAGATATAAAACCAAAGTTAGCAGCTACTGTAATCATACCAACACTTCTTCCAGCAATAATATCCCTCTCATCATCACCTACATAGACTATTTTTTTAGTTGGTACTTTAATAATCTCAGATGCTTTAATTAGACTGTCACCAGCAGGCTTTGCATTCAAAACCATGTCACCAGTAACAATACAACCTAATTCATTCAGAATTCCTAGGCCCTCAACTATTGGATTAACATATCTTGAATGTTTATTGGTAACTACACCCGTTATGATTTTCTTCTTACTCAGAAAATCTAAAAGTTCTCTCATATTTTTGTTTAATTTTGTTCTATTGAAGCAATTATTTTTATATTCTTCCAAAAATTCTGATCGAAGCATTGATGAATCAATTGATTTACTATTTACTATAGAGGCGTATTCTATTACGCCAATTGCTCCTCTAGATATATAAGTTTTAAGATTTGCACAGTCAACTGGTTTAAGCCCTCGATTTGATAGAACCCTATTCAGTGAGTCACACATATCACTCGATGTGTCAGCTAAAGTACCATCTAAATCAAATAAAACAGATTTAATTTCTTGCTTATCTTGCTGCATGGAAAAAATAATTTATATCAGTATTTCTTGATATCCTAAATGATTCATTAATAGGATTAAAAAATATACCATCTATACTTTTTGAATGATATTTATTTTCTTGTAATAAATTATCCAGTTCAAAAGGAGTTATAAACTTTGCATATTGATGTGTTCCTTTTGGAACAAGTCCAAAAACATACTCTGCCATGATTTTAGCTAATAAAAACGACTTTATATTTCTATTTATCGTCGATAAAAATAAATGCGAATTATCATTGGATAAACTAACAATCTTTTTTACGAGCTTACTTGGCTCATTAATATGTTCAATCATTTCGAAACATACAATACAGTCGAACTTCCCGAGGGCTTTAATATCCAGAATCGAACTATGTATATAATCGATATTAAGACCTTGTTCCTCTGAATGTTGTTTAGCAATGTTTATCGACTTTTCAGATGAATCAACACCAGTTACTTTTGCACCATGTTTACATAGTTCTTCACTAAGGATTCCACCTCCACATCCGATATCAAGCACTTTCTTATTTTTTAACTCAAATCGTGATGATATATAATTTACTCTAAGTGGATTAAGTTTATGTAGTAGTTTGTAGTTTCCTGTCTTGTTCCACCAATCATAAGCATAATTATCAAAGTGATTCTCTTGATTATTATTGTTAGCCATTTTGTATATCCATTATCTGTCCTGACGACCATACATTAGTCAAGCTCTTATTGTCAAGGTCCACTAATACAGGTTTGATAACATGTTTAATCAAAAACTTTTCTTTGTGAATATTGTAAACATTGAAGGAAGCTAAACTACCCTTCTTTATTGTTCCTCTTTGCGATAAGTCCTCAAAGAAGTCTACTGTATTTGATGTAATACAATCGAGGATTTTATATGGATCAAATGATTTTTCATTTTTCTTATAAAAATATTGGATAATTCTAAGAATATCATAAAATTTAAACGAATTATCACAATCAGAAACAAGGACACATTTATATTTTTTTTGAATTAACATGAGAAAATATTCTACATTCTCTAAATTCATTAATTCATTGTACTTGACCATTATAACAATGTTCTTTTTATTAAGATATTTCATCCAGTTTTTTTTATGCGTAACAACATCATGTACAGCACAATTATTTAGTAAGTTTACATCATCCCAAAAGCTAAAGAGCTTATTTGTATCATTATTACTAAGTCCTATGAGATCTCCACTATGAAAATTTATCTGAAGATTCAATTCATTGCAGATATAGGCAACTTTTTTTATTGTCTCATTTTCAAAAGACAGTATATTCCTCAGATCGATTGAAAACCGGATAGAGTGATCAGATTTGTAAAAATCGAGTGTATTTATTAGTTGTTTCATCTCATCTTGTGTATAATCAGCTGCATCTAGCGTAAGAGCAAAACTCATACATAATCCATAATTTCGCATAAACTTGAGAGCTTTTTTGTAATCTTTCGAGACTACTTGAATTCTTGTCACGCCGCTACCCATGATGCGTGTTATCTTTTCTTGATATTCTTCCTCATTCTCGCAATCGTTTATGTCAAGGTAACACTCAGAAAACGAAGGGATAAATAGGTGGTTATCATAAAATTCTCTTTGTAAGTTTTTATAATCTTTATTTATCTGATTGTTTGATATTACATCTGTGATAACTGATTCATCAATTAATAGGGATTTATCACATTCTAGCTTTTTATTATCTTGATAGATCCATTTGGACGTTAAAATAAACATCTTAAAATTCTATACTGTTCCAGCCTCAATTTATATCGTTTATAAACCCTATTTATGCTAAAATATGAGCTTAAATATGGCACAAAATATAACCATAAATGTCTGAATATTCACAAATTAAATTAGATGATGAGATGCGTCATTCATATATTGAATACGCTATGTCTGTAATCGTCGGTAGAGCGCTTCCCGATGTCCGAGATGGTCTAAAACCAGTCCACAGAAGAGTGCTGTATTCAATGCATGAACTAAACAATGGTTACAACAAAGCTTATAAAAAATCAGCAAGAATTGTCGGTGATGTAATAGGTAAATATCACCCTCATGGGGACACTGCTGTTTACGATACGATTGTCCGCTTAGCTCAACCTTTCTCAATGAGATATCCTCTCGTAGATGGCCAAGGTAATTTTGGTTCAATTGATGGAGACTCTCCTGCGGCAATGAGATATACAGAGGTTAGAATGTCTCGACTTTCGCATGAATTGTTGTCTGACATAGACAAAAATACTGTTGATTTTAATTCTAACTATGATGGCTCCGAGAGTGAACCTGCAGTCTTACCAACAAGACTACCGAATCTTCTTATAAATGGAGCATCAGGCATTGCTGTTGGTATGGCAACTAATATTCCACCACACAATTTGAATGAAGTTATTAACGGTGTTATAGCAATGATTAGAAATCCATCACTAATTAATGAAGAAGAAGTTGAAAACTTTATAAAAGAGTCTGGATTTATTGGTCCGGATTTTCCTACCGGTGCTGAGATCAAAGATAATGGTGGCATAAATCAACTAATCAAAACAGGAAAAGGTTCTTTCAAAATAAGAGCTAAACATTCTATTGAAGATAAGAAAGATAAAAGTTCGATTATCATTCATGAGCTTCCATATCAAGTCAACAAAGCCAAGCTTATAGAGACAATAGCTATTCTCGTCAGAGATAAAAAAATTTCTGGAATTAGTCATTTAAGAGATGAATCAGATAGAGATGGCTTGAGAGTAGTCATTGAACTTAAAAAAGGCGAGCAACCTGATGTAATTTTGAGTAGTCTGTACAAACAAACTAATCTTCAAACTTCCTTTTCTGCAAACATGGTCTGTTTAGTTGATAACGAACCATCTACTGTAAGTGTTCCGAAGGCTTTAAATGAATTTATAAAGCATCGCAGAGAAGTTGTCACAAGAAGAACGCTTTTCCTTTTGAAAAAAACATATGATAAAGCTCATATACTTGAGGGGCTAAGCATTGCTCTTGATAATATCGATGAAATGATTGATTTAATAAAATCATCAAAATCAACTGACGATGCTAGAGAGAAAATATCTAAAAAGACTTGGGCTACCATTTCAAATAAGTGGAACCTGTCAACTTTAATGAATCAATGCTCGGACTATATGCCTATAGATGAAAACACTGGAATTATTAAAAATGGATATAAAATCAGCCAAAAGCAAGCTCAAGCAATTCTTGATATGAGATTGAATAAACTTACAAATTTAGAGCAAGATACTATTTTGAATGACTATAAGGATGCGATTAAATCTATAAAAGATTTTCTCAGTATTTTATCAAATTCATCAGAATTAGATAATTTGATGATTAAAGAACTCGAGGAAATTAGAGGACTCTATGGCGAAGATCGCAAATCAACAATATCAAAGGATGAGGGACTGTTAAATCGTGAGGATATGATTAAAAAAGAGGATGTGATTGTAGTTCTCACTGAAGCTAACTATGTCAAACGTATGCCTATCACAGAATTTAAAAGTCAAAGAAGAGGAGGAAGAGGTGTAAATGCTGCTAACTTCAAAGAGGGTGATAAAGCAAAACTGCTAGTATGTGCCCATACGCATGATGCAATTTTATGTTTTTCTACAAAAGGTAAAGTCTTTTCAATAAGAGTGTTCGACATACCTGATACGAGTAGGCAAGCACGAGGAAAATCTATAAACAATATACTATCACTCGAAAAAGATGAAACCATATCCGCTTTATTGGCAATTAAAACTTTCGATGAAGACAGTTATTTATTTCTAACGACCAGAAATGGTATGGTAAACAGATTATCATTATCATCATTTAAAAGAGTCAGAAATAGCGGTCTAAAGGCTATTTTGCTTAAAAATGATGATTACTTATTCAACGCTCTACATACATACGGAAAAGATAATATTATTTTATCCTCATCGTCAGGTAAATCTATAATGTTTGAGGAAACTCAAATAAGAGAGAGATCTAGAGGAACTCAGGGTGTTGTTGGGATTAAAATGAACAAAGAAGCAAAAATCATATCATCTATTAAGGTAGATGCGGATCAACTAATCTTTGTCACTGAAAATGGTTTCGGTAATAAGGTATCTGTAGACTCGTATAATAAACAGAACAGAGGTGGACAAGGAGTAATTTCAATTAAAACAACTCAAAGAAATGGTCCTGTTGTTGGAGCAGCAAATCTAAATAATAACGATTACATAATTTTAATAACAAACAAAGGTAAAACAATTAAAATATCCGCATCAGATATGAATACGATAAACAGGAACACACAGGGGGTGCGTTTGCAAGATATGGCAGATGATGAGAAAATATCGGCTATATCTACTGAGCGTAAAGAAGATTAGTTATGCTAAAAAAATTTCGTGGAAGAATTGATAATATAGATCGCAAGGTTCTGGAGCTTCTTAATCAGCGTGCAAATATCGCTAAAAGTGTTGCTGAATATAAAAAGTCCTCAAATAATAGAAATATATTTCGGCCAGATAGAGAATCTCAAATTATAAAAAATCTAAGATTACATAATAAGGGTCCTTTGACAGCTGATCATATACATAATATCTATAGAGAAATTATATCATCATGCTTATCACTAGAGACAAATTTAACTGTTTCATTTCTAGGACCTGAGGGAACATATAGTGAAATTGCTACTAATAAATTTTTTGGAAAAAGTATCATCAAAAATAGTAAAAATAATATTTACGATGTTTTTAATGATGTTAAAAATGAGTCTAGTGACTTTGGTGTCGTTCCAGTAGAAAACTCTAATCAAGGTAGTATAAAAGCAACTCTTGATTTCCTAATTAAATATAAAATAAAAATCTGTGGTGAGCAGAATATCCCCATAAAACATTGTCTCATGTCAAATCGTAAGTCTATATCATCGATTAAGAAAATTTTTGCTCACAACCAGACGCTGTCGCAGTGTGAAGAGTGGTTATCAAAAAATATAACAGATGTGCAATGTGTATCAGCCGATAGTAATGCACAAGCTGCTATCTTAGCTAAAAAATATAAAAATACAGCATGTCTAGGTAATGAAATATGTAGTAAGTTGTATGGACTTAATGTACTTGCAAGAAATATTCATGATATTCACAATAACACAACGCGTTTTATTGTAATCGGTAACACATGTATTGATCAATCTAATAACGATAAAACATCTTTTGTAATGTCGTTGACTAATAAGGCTGGTGCGCTTTCAAAATCATTAGAAGTTCTCGCAAGGAGTAAAATATCCATGACAAAAATTGAATCTATTCCCACAAAAGAAAAAAACTGGGAATATTTATTTCTAATAGATATCTCTGGTCATGTTAATGATAAAAAAATCTCTAATGCATTGAAAAAAATATCACTTAATGCAAAATATTTTCATTTGTTGGGTTCATATCCTAAGAGTATAGATTAGTGGCTTCAAGAAAAATAACTAAGTACACGCCTGGTTTTAACTTACGAGATGTTCAAAAAAAGTATAAGCTAAATAAAGTCATTAAACTGTCATCAAATGAAAATCCATATATTTCAGATAAAGTATCTAAGTATATTTCAAAAGCAAAGCATAATATTAATCTTTATCCAGATAGTATGCCTGGCAAACTTCATTCAATAATAGCTAGTAAAATTGGATATAGATTAACTGAAAAAAATATCATTCTGGGCAATGGCAGTAATGAAATTCTTGAATTTATTGTACGTCTGACATTAAGTAACTCCAGCGAAGTTATCATTCCTAAGCATTCCTTTTTGGTTTATGAAATTATCTCAAAGCTTCAAGGAGCAAAAGTTATCACAAGTCGTCCTGATATGAATAAGAGTAGCCCTAACTACCTAGGTGTTGACTTAAAATCCATTCAAGAAAAAATAACAAAGCATACGAAATTAATATTCATTGCGAACCCTGGAAATCCAACTGGTACATACATTAATATCGAGGAAATAGACAAATTTATTAACAGTATTAATAAAAATATAACTGTTGTTGTAGATGAGGCATATTATGAATACTTAAATTCAAGAGTAAATAAGAGTGCTGTTAGCTTGATTCGTAAATATAAAAATTTAGTTGTTACGAGATCATTCTCTAAAATCTATGGACTTGCCTCTCTTCGAGTTGGTTATGGAATATCAAATCGAGAACTAATAGCAAGCTTAAATTTATTTAAACAGCCTTTTAATACAAATCTATTTGCGCAAAAGGCTGCTGAGCTAGCTATACGTGATGATAAATTCGTTGAAAACAGTAAGTTGAATAATAACGTTATGCTCAACAAACTGATAAAAACATTTAAGGAGTTATCGATAAATTATCTGGGGACTTCATGTAATTTTCTAACGTTTGAAGTGAATAGAAATTCAGATAATTTATTTAAGTATTTGCTTAAAAATGGAATCATTGTACGCCCTTTAATAAATTATAAACTACCAAAATATCTACGCGTATCACTAGGAACGCCAAGTGAAATGCATAGATTCATTAAATCTCTTAGATCATACTATAATGAAAAAATTTAAGAATATTCTGATTATAGGCCTGGGCATGATGGGAGGTTCCTTGTGCAAGTCAATCAAAAAAAATAATGTGTCAGAGAAAATATCTGGATATGATGTTGATGTCGATACATTAGAGTATGCCAAGAACAATAAAATTATAGATTTTATAGTGAAGGATTACGATATGATGCCTCATCCTGATTTAATAATACTATGTACCCCAATTGGGTCTTATAAAGAGATAATCAAAAACCTAGTGACGTGTATTAGTAAAAAGACGTTATTAAGTGATATCGGGAGTTCCAAAGGTAAATCACACACTGAAATACATAAAATTCTCAGGAATACGAACTTGAATTACATAAGCTCTCACCCCATGGTAGGCTCAGAAAAGGCTGGAATAGGGAATTACATAAATGATATGTATGAAGACAAACCTGTATTTATTATTGACAAAAATAAATCATCTAAGGGTTCTTATCTTTTATTGAAAAAATTTTGGAAATCTTTGGGTTCAACTCCGTATGATATTGATTATAAAAAACATGATCTGTTGATGTCACAAACAAGTCATATTGCACATTTAATGGCTTTTATTTTTGTTCAGTCTTTACCACAGTCTATTATTACCAAGAATCTTCCTATTCTGCTTGGTGGCGGGATAAAAGAGCATATTAGGCTGAGTAAAAGTGATCCGAAAATGTGGACTGATATATTCATCAATAATAAAGTTAATATTACAAAAGCGCTTGATCGTATCCAGAAGAATACCTCTGGTGCTAAAAAATTAATAAACTCTATTAATGAAAAAAGTCTTTATAAATATCTCAAGAGCATCCAAAACAAAACTTAATGAGTGAAGCGAATAATCTTATAGTTAATAACTCCAAGCCATTAATTGGTAATATCCAGGTTCCTGGTGATAAATCAATATCCCATAGGAGTATTATTCTAGGCGCACTATGCAAAGGCGATCTTCATATTCAAAATTTTTTGAATTCTGATGATTGCCTAGCAACAGTCAATGCTATGAGGCAACTTGGTGTAGACATTTCACTCGACGGCGATGAAGTTTTTATTAAGGGGAAAGGTTTGTCTGGTCTTGAAGAACCCACTTCTATAATTAATGCAGGGAATTCTGGAACTCTAATGAGACTTCTTACAGGTATCTTATCTACTCAAACTTTTAATTCAGCAATCACCGGTGACAATTCATTAAAATCTAGACCTATGGCAAGAATAATTAAGCCTCTTACGTCTATCGGTGCAAAAATTGAATCTAACAATTACAAAGCACCTATAAAAATCTTTTCTCCTGGAACATTGAGCCCTATTAACTATGAACAAGATATTGCAAGCGCACAAGTAAAATCATGTCTTGTTTTGGCATCATTATTCATAAACAAAGAATCTATATTCTATGAGAAGATTCCTACACGTGATCACACAGAAAATTTATTGGAGCATCTTGGCTATAAGATTGAAAGGGATAAAAATTTCTTCCGATTGATGGGTTCACAACCCCTCATTGCAAATAATATTATTATAGGTTCAGATATTTCATCTGCTTCTTTCTTTATAGTCGCAGCTTTGATAGTTAAAGGTTCAAATCTTAAACTTGATAATATAAATATTAATAAGTACCGTACAGGCATACTAACTGTATTAAAAGATATGGGAGCAGATATCAGAGTATCTAATATTAAGAAAATATCAAATGAGTCAGTGGCAGATATAGAAGTGAGATACTCTAATTTAAAACCAGCAAATGTCTCTGGAGATGTCATTCCCTCTTTAATTGATGAACTACCTATATTATTTATTGCGTGTGCAATCACACCTGGAATCTCAAAGATTAGTGGTATAGAAGAGCTTAGACATAAGGAAAGTGACAGAATTAAGGCTATGGAGGATGGATTGAGGAGCATAGGCATCAATGTCTCCTCTACAAATAATTCAATACAAATTACTGGGGGAAAAATTCTTGGCGGTAAAGTAGATAGCTGTAGCGATCATCGAATCGCTATGTCATTTGCGATTGCTGGCCTTGTGTCAGAGAGCTCTATTACTATCACTGATACTAAAAACATTGCAACATCATTTCCGTCATTTGTCTCTATCTTAAAATCACAAGGAGTAGAAATTTTTGAAGTCTAAATCTACTTATATAATAACCATAGATGGCACAAGCGGATCAGGGAAAAGTACGATTTCTAAACTTCTTGCTCAAAGATTAAATTTTACACTTCTCGACAGTGGAAAGCTCTATAGATCGGCCGGATATATTATATCAAAATTTAACATACCACACGATAATCTTACTGAGATTAAAAAATTTATTAATAACATCACGCTTAAAGTCAATAATCAATCATATGAGTACATGGCTTACTATGAAAATTCAAAAATAGATCATCTTTTATATTCTGAAGAGGTTGGAAAAAAAGCTTCCATTGTTTCTAAAATTCCTACTGTCAGAGAGTGTATGCTTCAGCTCCAGCACTTATGTGTAAATGGAGTTGGGTTGATTGCAAATGGAAGAGATATGGGATCTGAGGTATATCCTAATGCTGACCTTAAACTCTATATCACTGCGTCTCTAGAAATTCGAGCTAGAAGGAGATTTAATGAACTGATTAATAAAGGCGAGTCAGTAAATTATGAGGAGATTTATGATTTATTGAAGAAAAGGGATGATAGTGACATGAATAGGTCAATATCACCGCTAAAAGTACCTGATAATGCACAAATTATTGATTCTTCTGACCTAAATCCGGATGCAATTCTTGATAAAATAATAAATTTGTATACTATTACTAGGAATTAATTAAATATAGCTTATGACAATATCATCTGAATTTGAAAAACTTTTAGAATCAAATATTTCTCAGTTAAATATGACTCCTGGGGAAATAATCCCAGCAAAAGTAATAGACATTAAAAATGATTTTGTTATAACCAATGCTGGCTTGAAATCCGAGGGCATTATTCCAAAAAATCAATTTATTAATTCCGATGGAGAACTAGAAGTATCTATAGGCGATATTGTTGACGTAACACTGGATTTGGTAGAGGACGGTTACGGCGAAACAATTCTTTCAAGAGAAAAAGCAAAAAGAAAAAAAGTCTGGTCTACACTAGAAAACTATCTTAACAATCAGGAAATTGTATCGGGTAAAGTTTGTGGGAAGGTTAAGGGTGGATTTACCGTTGAATTAATGGACGTCAAAGCATTTCTTCCTGGCTCATTAGTAGATGTTAGACCTACTAAGGAAACAGATTATCTAGAAGGAAAGACGCTTGATTTCAAAATCATCAAAATGGATAAAATTAGGAATAACATTGTTCTATCAAGGAAGGCCGTTCTATTAGATCAAACATCAAGCTCAGATGAAATTAAAGAAAAATATGCAGAAGGAAATGTTACAAAAGGATTTGTAAAGAATCTTACTGATTATGGTGCATTTATAGACTTGGGTGGAATAGATGGTTTACTGCATATAACTGATATCTCCTGGAAACGTATTAACCATCCACAAGAGATACTGAAGGTAGGCGATGAAATTGAAGTATCAGTGATTAAATACGATGAAGATAAAAATAGAGTCAGCCTTGGGATGAAGCAGCTTACAGATGATCCATGGGAAAAAGTAGAGGGTAATATTGAACTAAACGGTGTATATGAGAGCAAAGTTGTCAATATTGCAGATTATGGAGTTTTTGTAGATTTGGGTGATAATATTGAAGGACTTATAAGAACGTCAGAGCTTGATTGGACTAATAAAAACATAAGCCCAAAAAAAGTTTTGAATTTGGGCGAAAAAATCAATGTCAAAGTCATTGAAATTGATGAAGACAAAAGAAGACTATCTCTGAGCTACAAACAATGTTTACCAAATCCTTGGTCTGAGTTTTCCTCTACTCATGACAAGGGAGATATTATAAAAAGCGAGATAAAGTCTATTACTGACTTCGGTATTTTTGTAGGACTGGATGGCGGCATTGATGGTTTAATTCATATTTCAGATGTTACCAATATTGGTAAACCCGAGGATTTCATCAGATCATATAAAAAAGGTGAGTCACTTGAGTCAATAGTGTTATCAATAGACTCTGACAGAGAGAGAATATCCCTTGGAATAAAACAATTCATTGAATCTAACTTCACAGAACTAACTTCTAAACTTAAAACCGGTGACATTGTCGATGCAAAAATCGTTAGTATCTCTGATACTGGTGTATACATGAAAATCGATGGTAATGTTACAGCCTCTCTGAAACTCCTTCAAAAAGAGCTTAAAGATATTCTTGAAAATGAAACACTGAAAGTTTCTCAAAACCTCAAATGTAATGTCAAATCTATCGACAAGAAAAATCATCAAGTGATTTGTACTTTGCAAGATGATAGTAAATAGATCTGACATTATCAATTCAGTATCTAAGGCAAATAATCTTAATTATTCTGATATTGAATTTTCAATTAAGAAATTAATAGACTTTATGAGTTCAAATCTATACAGAGGTGAGAGAATAGAAATAAGAGGTTTTGGCACTTTTTGCCTTCACACTCACCGTTCTAGGATTGCAAGGAACCCTAAAACTGGTGAGAAAATTGCACTCGAAAGAAGAAACACAGTTCATTTTAAGCCAAGTAAAGAGTTGAAATCTAGGGTAAATACTATTTAGTCTATTGATATTGTCAAAATTACTTTAGAATGTATTAATGGGTAGATTGTTATTTCTTTTATTCACTATAATACTTACCATAGTTGCCGTGGTAGTTGCGACGTATAACGTAAATCTTACATCAGTGAATTTATATATTGAAATTTACGACTTGCCATTATCTCTTATAATATTATATTCTTTCGTAGCGGGAATCTTTACAGCTCTTATATATTTAATCAGTGTAGTCTTATCCTATAAAAAAAGAAATCGGGAAATGAAAATCGCTCTCCAAAATAATCGTCAAGAGCTAGATAACTTAAGAAGAAATCCATTGAGAGATGGGACTGAATGATCGAAATATTAATTATCGTTATAGTTGTAATAATTATAATTGTTTACTTTTTTTATAATTCAACTAAATCTGAATCAAATCCCTCAAACATTTATAGTTCTGAATATTACAGAGGGTTAAATTACCTGTTAAACAATGAAGACGATAAGGCATTGAAAATTTTTACAGATCTTATTGATATAGATAGCTCAACCATAGAAACACACCTAGCACTCGGTGGGGTATACAGAAGAAGAGGTGAATTTGATAAAGCTATATTAATACATCAAAACTTATTATCCAGGCCAAATCTTGATAAAAGTGTAAAAAATCAATCTCTCTATGAATTATCAAAAGATTTTTTCTCTGCGGGATTATATGATAAATCAGAGAAAATATTACTTAACCTAAAGTCAAATAAATCTTACCAGGACTCATGTAATGAATACTTACTACTTACATATGAGTTATCAAAAGATTGGGACAATGCTATTACATTCAGCAAGTCTCTCAAGCAAGATACAATGAGAGATATTGGAAGAGATGTACTAATATCACAGTACTATTGTGAGAAAGCCCTGGATTATAAGAATGATAGTCAACTAAATAAGGCTATAACAGTTTTGAAGAAGGCTATTGATGTTAATGAGGATTGTACTAGAGCTTACAAGCTTTTGTTCGAGCTCAATATTACATCTAACCCTGAACTTTCAGTTGATTATTTAGAGTCATTGATAAAAATCGAAAAACTTTTTTTATTAATTTCCTCACCTGAAATAATATCATTGTCAAGTGTGCATCAGGATGAAGCATTAGATAAAAAAATCTTCAACATTATAATTAAGTACTCAACATCAGATAATTTTTCTCCAAATCTCTATGAATTTATGGTTAATTATAATAACTTCAAAATACCAGATGAATATTTTATAAAAATTAAAGATAATATTTTCACTAAGATTTATGATAACTTGTATATGAAAAAAAATGATAATGAATCTTTTTATTCAGACTTAATGATGCTTATAAAAGATAATTATTTGACTTACAACTGTACCAACTGCGGATACTCTTCTAAAAGCCACATATGGCAATGTCCATCATGTAACAGTTGGGAGACAATTGAACCTAATACTATAAGCGATAGAGTTAATATTGATGGATGATAAAAAACGAATTATTGTTGCACTTGACTATGATAACATCGATGATGCTTTGAGTTTGATTGATTCGATAGACCCTAGCTTATGTAGAGTTAAAATTGGCAAAGAGTTATTTTCAAAATATGGACCGCTTATAGTAGGAAATGTTAAAAATAAAGGTTTCGAGATATTTTTAGATCTAAAATTTCATGACATACCTACAACTATCTATAAGGCATGTGTCTCAGCCTTTTCATTAGACATTTGGATGTTGAATATTCACTTATCAGGTGGCCTAAATATGGCTCTTTCGGCAATGAAGGCAAAGGAAGATGTAAGGTCTACTACACAACTGATTGGAGTGACTGCATTGACAAGTTTATCAGATAAGGACTGTCTGAGCATATATGGAGTATCTCGCTCTGAGCAAGTTAGAAGATTCAAACAAATAGGGCAACATGCTGATATAGATGGTTATGTATGTTCAGCAAATGACATAATATCATTGAAAGGTAGAAATAAGATTTATGTTACCCCAGGAATTAGGTTGACTAATAATAAACATGATCATCATCAATCAGTTTCTCCTAGAGAAGCAATAAAATTGGGCTCAAATTACTTAGTTATTGGAAGAAGTATCACTGAGAGTGAAAACCCAAATCATACACTTAAAGATATAATTGCAAGTTTATAGTAATTTAAATAATTTTTGATAATCATTTAAATTATTGAACTTAGCACCATAATTTTGAATAATTTCACCTGAGCAAATATTCGCAAACTTTATACATTCAGAAATATTTCTTTTTATAGTTTTAGCGTATAAATAGGCGGCAAGGAACATATCTCCTGCTCCTGTCAAATCTACTGGTTCAACTTTTTTACACTTTTCAAAAACTAATTGATTATTAAAACTAACATAAGCTCCGTCTCCCCCAGATGTGACTACTACTTCTTTGGCATATTTGCTTAGATAATTAATTGCTTCTTCTATAGTTGAAGTTTTTGAAATATTAGCAGCTTCTTGCCTATTACAAAAAATTATATCAAACTTGCTATCCAATAATTGCATCATATTATATCTAAAAATACTCACTACGTTTGGATCCGATAAAGTAATTATTTTTTTTATATTATTTTTACTGGCAATGTCTAAACATAATTTTGCAACATCCTTTGTTTTTTCAGATGTAACTAAATAACCTTCAATTAATAAATATTCTGAGGACTTGACTGTCTCCTCATCAATATCAACTAGTGATAAATCTGATGATACACCTAAATGTGTATACATTGTTCTTTCATGATCTGGAGTTATAAGTACTAGACATTCACCTGTTATACCTTTGTTTGACTTAGTTATATGAGCATCCATACCAACATCATCAAGTAATTTGATAAATGATTTCCCTTTATCATCATCGGAAACCTTACCAATGAATGATACATCAATACTAAATTGAGACAGAGTATATAATGAATTAGCAACAGATCCACCTGGCATCATTTTGACAATCCCATGTTCATCTCTGAGATTGCAAGATAGATTGATATGATTACTCTCATCATTAAGTTCCATGCATCCTTTTGTTAAATTTAATTTAGCTAACTCATTATCAGATACTCTATATTCGCTATCTATAAGCGCATTACCAACTCCACATACTAAATTTTTTCTCATTTCTTAAAGCCTTAAATACTCAGATATTATTCTCAATACCACTGATCGGACTCGAACCGATACTTCCTCGCGGAAAAGGGATTTTGAGTCCCTCGTGTCTACCAATTCCACCACAGTGGCATAATTCTCTCTTTTTATGTTAAAATATTAAAATAATGGATTATATCATATATTTCATCGTCGTAGTCTTTCTAGTCTTTGCCTTGTGGTATGTCAACAAACAAATATCACTATCCAGAAACATAAGACTTGAAGATACGACCCTTGAGGAGCTCGATGAAAAACTAAAAAAACACAAGTTGATTGGAGGCAGGCATAAAAGGACAAACAAGAAAAACCCCCCGATTGTCTAGCTATTTTCTTCTTTTGCAGTTTGTGCCATTTTAGCCATTTCAGGTGAATACGCTTCGCCTTGCCATAACATATCATAAACTATTTCTTCATTACCATTCTCACAGAGATCTATAACTTTTTGAAATAACGGTTGAAATGTCTCACTTTTGTGCGAATTCTCATGATCATCATATGACTTCCAATAAGTGATAATAAGAGCCTCTCTATCTTTCAATGAACTTTCTAGAGCTTTTCCTGCATCACTGCCTTCGTTTGAGATTTGGCCACTATTCAAAACAACCATCCCACCAATAAATCCTGTTTCAGAGTGATAAGTTTTAACATTTTCGCACATCAAAGCTACTCTTTCTTGTAATTCGTCAAGAGTATGTCCGTCTTTGAGAATGACGCGATTTATAGTGACTATACCGTCGTGAGGAAAATTTTTGATTAGACCCATACAGTTTTGTATCAAATTTCTTTTACATTTGCAATAATCATAATTTATAATCCAATTTCATGACTACTAGCATAAAAGATTATAATTATAAACTTCCTAAAAATCTCATTGCAGACAAGCCAAGATCTAAGAGAGAACAAGCAAAATTAATGATTTTTGATAACAATAGAGAACATATCGAGCATACTTCATTCTCATACTTGGCCGAGCATATTAATGAGGGAGATTTACTTATTTTGAATGATACGAAGGTGATTCCTGGAAGACTTTTTTTAAAAAAGGAGACTGGTGGAAATGTAGAAATCTTATTTCATAAACATCTAAATGAACGCGAGATATCATGTATTCATAGGTCATCACGAAAAGTAGCTTCAAATTCAAAACTATTTATCGACGATAATAATTTCTTCGTTGTTCATAAAGTTGATGGAAAATTCATAACATTATCATCTCAATCAGATCCTATGATTTATTTTACTAAATATGGAAGTGTCCCACTCCCCAAATACATCAAAAGAGAAACAACCAATGAAGATGTAGATAGATATCAAACTGTTTATGCAAAAGAGGATGGTTCGGTAGCAGCCCCAACAGCCGGTCTTCATTTTACTGATAAGATACTATCTGATCTGAAAAACAAGGGTGTTATTGTGGACTACCTGACTCTCCATGTTACATATAACACCTTTAAACCTATAACTAGTGATGATTATAATAACCATGAAATAGGTTCTGAAGATTGTTCTTTGAGAGAATCCCTACTACAAAAAATTCAATCTGCGAAGAGAAAGAATAAAAAAGTTTATGCAGTAGGAACGACCGCAACTAGAGCTCTAGAAAATTATGCATCAAAATCATATCGGGGTGATTTTGTTGGTGAAGCAGATTTATTCATTAAACCAGGATATCAGTTCAAAATTATAGACGGTCTAATAACAAACTTTCACTTACCCAAATCAACCCTGTTATTGCTCGTTTCATCATTAGTAGGCAGAGAAAAGATATTAAATCTATATGACATTGCTATTAAAAATAATTATCGATTCTATAGTTATGGGGATAGTATGTTTATTAAAATATGAAGAATATAAAATTCACCATAGAATCTACAGACGGTAATGCACGAGCAGCCAAGTTAGTAATTAATGGAAAGTCGCTAAATACTCCAGCATTCATGACGATTGGTACGTATGGTTCTATCAAAACAATGGATACAACTGATTTAAAGGGATGTAATGTAGATATTATTTTATCAAATGCATTCCATCTCATGCTTAGACCAGGGGTTGATATTATCTTAAAACACGGCGGCTTGCATAACTTTATGAATTGGGATGGATTGATTTTGACGGATTCAGGTGGATACCAAGTATTCAGTCTAGGAAAAGATGTAAAGATAAGTAATAAGGGAGCAACCTTCAGGTCACCATTTAATGGAGATAAAGTAATTATGACCCCAGAACTGTCTATAGATATTCAGACAAAAATTAATACTGATATAATGATGATTTTTGATGAATGTATCAAATATCCGTCAGATCCCCATACCACAGAAAAATCTATGGAACTCTCACTTGTGTGGGCAGAGAGATCTTTGAAATCTAATCATCTTGATAAAGCTCTTTTTGGTATTATACACGGTGGCATGTATCCATCATTACGCGAGAAATCGAGAGAGGAACTAATCAAAATGAACTTTGATGGTTATGCGCTTGGAGGTCTATCTGTAGGTGAGCCGATTGAATTAATGCATGAAATTATAAGCGATAATGCACCTATGCTTCCAAGGAATAAACCAAGATACGTAATGGGAATAGGTAAACCACTTGATATAGCTTACGCAGTAAGATCTGGCGTTGACATGTTTGACTGTGTCATTCCGACCAGGAATGCTAGAAATGGTCAACTATTTACATCGGAAGGAATAAAGCGTATCAGGAATGCTAAGTATGAACATGACATGGGACCTATTGATAGTAATTGTGACTGTTATACATGTCAAAATTATAGTATTTCTTATATAAAACATCTAGATAGATGCAATGAGATATTAGCTGCGAGACTTATGACAATCCATAATGTATACTTTTATCAAAATTTGATGGGACAATTGAGGAGCGCCATCATAAATTCGTCACTTGATGAATTTATTAGTGAACTTGAAAATACTTATAGAGAGGTAAAAAATGATTGAATCAGCGTATGCAGCAGGTCAGCAGGAACCATCATTAATTGGATTCTTGCTACCAATATTTATACTGGTCCTAATGTATTTTATATTAATTAGACCACAATCTAAAAAGCTGAAGGAACATAAAAAGATGGTCGCAGCACTAAAGGTTGGTGATGAGATTGCAACATCAGGAGGCATATATGGCAAAATTATTAAACTTACAGATTCATATGCGATGCTGAGAATCTCTAATAACACTGAAATAAAGTTACAAAGAAACTCAATTAATCAAATATTACCTAAAAACACACTTGATCACTTAAAATAATGTATAAATATCCTCTCTGGAAATATATTTTAGTAATTTTAGTAATGGTATATGCTGTAATATACACCTTGCCTAATTTCTACCAAACTTACCCGTCAATTATCATTTCAGATCATGAAGAAAAGACATTATCGAATGAGGAAATATCCAGATTGATTAATTCAAGTTCATTTAATTTTAAGGGTGTTGATGATAATGTTATCTTTTTCGATTCTATAGATGATCAACTAAATGCATATAATCAATTAAACACTAATTCTAAACATGTATACACATTAAGTAATTATAATCATATACCAAAATGGTTATACGCCATCAATGCTCAACCTGTATCGCTTGGTCTGGACTTGAAGGGCGGTGTACACTTTTTACTTCAAATCGATACGAATAATGTAATAAAGGCGAGAGCAACTCAATTAGAAAATAATTTAAGAAACTTTTTAATAGATAACGGCATTAGATACACTAATGTTACAAATGATAATAATCTCGTCAATTTTACACTCAGTGAGCAGAATATTGATACGGAAACAGTAGATAGTCTTAATCAAACGTTTTCAGATTATGATGTTGAAGTTTATCAAGATGATGACTTAAATTACATAAACGCAAGATTATCTGAGAGTGCAATCGCAGATGATATTAAAGCCTCTATGAAAAAAAACCTTACAATTCTGCGTTCGAGAGTTGATGAGCTTGGAGTTTCGCAACCGATTATTCAAAGACAAGGAAAAGATAGAATAATTGTACAACTACCTGGTCTCCAGGACTCTACGAGAGCTAAAAATATACTTGGATCAACAGCTACCCTTGAGTTCCGAATGACAAAAGGTACGCAAGATGATTGGACTGCATCGGATACTATTGGATCAAATACTGTAAGTGAGTCAGTTCTCTACAGACATAAAAATGGCTCACCTATCTTACTATCCAGGAATGTAATAGCATCTGGTAAAGATATTGAGGGTGCGAATTCAGGTTTTGACAGTCAAACAAATCAACCTGCTGTTTTTGTAAATCTCAGTTCATACGGAGCTTCAAATATGCTTGATACTACATCAAAAAATATTGGAAATAAGATGGCCGTTGTCTTTGTAGAACAAGATAAAAATCAGGTTATTAACGTAGCAACTATCAGAGAAGCATTCAGCAAACGTTTTCAAATAACTGGCATAGATTTACAAGAAGCAAAGGATCTGGCGATACTTTTAAGGTCCGGTTCATTGAGTGCACCGATGACTATCATTGAAGAGAGAACAGTTGGTCCGAGTTTAGGAAGTGAGAATATCATTTCCGGCAGGAACTCCATGATACTAGGTATGTTACTAGTCATACTTTTCATGTTTATTTACTATAAAAAATTTGGATTAGTTGCAAATTTAGCCTTATTCGCGAACATACTAATCATTACAGCAACATTATCTCTTTTTCAAGCAACGCTTACCTTATCTGGGATTGCTGGCATAGTCTTGACCGTAGGTATGGCTGTTGATGCTAATGTTCTTATTTATGAGAGGATAAGAGAGGAGCTAGCTAACGGAAATAGTCCTAATGCAAGTATTTTCTCAGGCTATAAAAAAGCTTTTTCTACAATCTCTGATGCTAATATTACAACATTAATTGCTGCAATCGCACTTTTGACAATTGGAACGGGCGTTGTAAAGGGTTTTGCGGTTACATTAGTTATTGGCATCTTATCCTCAATGTTTACCGCAATTATTGGAACTAGGGCAATAGTAAGCCTTATATATGAGAATAAAAATAATAAAGGTTTATCTATCTAATGTTTCGCTTGATTAAAGAATCAGATATAAAATTTATGAATATTAGGAGGATTCCTATAATCATATCCACCTTGCTTATCATTATTTCTTTATCGAGTATGATTTTTAAAGGATTTAACTTTGGTATTGATTTCTCCAGTGGTTATATAGTTCAGCTCAAATTTGAAGAACCAACATCTGTGTTGAATATTGAAAAAAGATTCTTCGATAATAATATTGAAGATGTCACTGTTCAACTATACGGCTCAAGTAAAGATGTTTTGATAAAGCTAAAAGATGAAGATATATTTAAGAAGGATAATATTAATAATTTTTTAAGCAACATCTTTGCTAATTCTGAATATACAATATCTAAATTGGAATATGTTGGTGCTCAAGTTGGTAGCGAGCTAAGAGAGAAAGGCGAATGGGCTATGCTTATCGCGCTTTTTAGCATTTTGATTTATGTGGCAATACGATTCGAGTTGATTTATGGTTTAGGGGCTATCACAGCATTAATACATGATGTCATTATCACTCTTGGATTTTTCTCTCTCTTTAGCTTGACGTTCGATCTAAGTGTTCTTGCAGCTATACTAGCAGTAATTGGATATTCTTTAAATGATTCCATAGTAGTATTCGATAGAATTAGAGAAAACAATATTGTATTAAGAAAATTATCTATATTTGATGTATTAAACAAATCTATTAATCAAACTTTATCTAGGACTCTAGTAACATCATTGACTACATTACTAGTGATTATTTCATTGCTTTTATTTGGTGGAGACGCAGTTAAGAATTTTTCCATAGCTATGTTTATAGGTATAATTATTGGAACTTATTCATCAATATTTGTTGCGAGTTCTAGCTTATCTTATTTTGGTATTAAAAGACCTGAAGAAAGCTAGTCATCATAGCTTATTGATATTTTTTTCATTGGCTAATATGTAGTAATCATCGTACTTCTGTATCATAACGCCAGCCTCTTTTGCAAGGAGAATACAATCTTGATAGTTGTTATACTCTCTATGACTTAAAACATAATAGTCTATTAAGCCTGAGGACAAATAAATGATCTCAATAGATATTGAGTTTAAAGATAGTACAGTGTGACTTGATAAAGCATCAGGTATTTTTGTGTCTTTTGAATGACTAACTATTACTTCATCAGAGATAGCGATTGATCTAACCCTTCTTTGGTTATTCACTGTCCCAGACCCTTTTTCACTAAAAATTAGTATATCTAAAAATGGATTTACGATTATAGCAAAGAGCTTTTCGTTATTTTTATCGATAGAGAGAGATAGAGACCAAAATGGTAATTTTCTACAAAAATTATCATAGTCATTTAGAAAATTAATTGTCCATATATATGAATCAGCTTCGTTATTATTATAAATGATGTTTGGATTTTCAATTCTTAAATTTTTTTTATCGTTCTCGTAAACAAAATCTATAAAATCATTATCTCCAAGCTTATAATATGAGTTTATGTGCTCGACTACCCTGCTAGTGAGAAGTTCTTTTGTAGGCATATTCTTCAGAGCATCAGAGCTTTTATTCATGAATAGTCTTTTTACTTCCTCTTCGAGAATCTCACACGCAGATTTAGCTATATTCAGTCTAGGTTGCATAATATTATTTAATTGATAATGTATATTACATTATGTCCTCAAATATTAATATTGTTTTAGTCAATACAAGTCATTCTGGTAATATCGGATCTACAGCAAGGGCAATGAAAACAATGGGACTTAAAAATCTTGTTCTAGTATCACCAAAAAACTTTCCATCAGATATTGCAAATGCCCAAGCTGTAGGATGTGCTGATGTTTTAGAAAATGCAATTACAGTAGATACCTTATCAGAGGCTTTAACGAAATCTAAGCTCGTGGTTGGTTTTTCAGCACGTCAAAGAAGATCTAGCGTATCATCCCTATCAGTTGAGGAGTTAATTAATCTTCTAAAAGATTTTCAAAATAAACACGTATCAATTGTTTTTGGCAATGAACAATCAGGCTTATCAAATGAAGAGCTCCAATTATGCAACCACATTGTTACTATTCCAACTGACTCAGCATATTCATCATTAAATTTAGCGTCAGCTGTTCAAATATTTTCGTATGAGTATTTCAAAAATAATAATAAAATCACAGATTTTCGTTCGAACGAAGACGATATAGTTCCACACTCTACCAAAAACCACATAATCAAAACATTTTTATCTTTAATGAATAGTCTTGATATTATCACAGACAAGAATAAGAAGTCGTTGAATCAAAATGTTCATATCATCTTTAACAAATTTAATTTCTCAAAGAAAGAGGCTAATCTTTTCATTGGTGTTCTAAATAGAATACAAAAAGCCCTAAAAAAATAATAGTTGACTATAAAAGTCAGGTATATAATAATCTCATCATGAAATTAAGTACCAAAGCCAGATATGCAATTACTGCTGTTATAGATTTAGCAGGAAATAATGAAAGCTCCGTATCACTCAAAGCTATTTCTGATAGGCAATCAATATCTTTGTCGTATCTAGAGCAACTTTTTTGTAAACTTAAAAACTTTGGCGTTGTAAAAAGTCAAAGAGGTCCAGGTGGTGGATATAAACTGGGCCGTAAAGCAGAAGATATTTCATTCTATGAGATAATCACTGCTGTAGAAGAGAATATTGATCAAACTCAATGCGGTGGCAGTATGAACTGTCGCAAAGACAAACCTTGTGTAACTCACCATGTTTGGAATGACCTTAATAAATTAATTAGCGATTACATGAAAAATATAACCATAGGAGATGTGGTTAATCAAAATATAGTACATAGTTTGCATGATGCAAGGGAGGACAGTACTAATGTCAACTAATTCAAAAAAAATCAATTCGTCACTCAGTATACCAATCTATTTGGATTACTCTTCAACCACGCCAGTTGATAAAAGAGTGGCATCCAAAATGGCCGAGTGCCTAACCCTAGATGGTGCTTTTGGTAATCCTGCATCAAGATCTCACACATTTGGATGGGATAGTGATCATCTAATCAAAGAAGCAAGACAGAACGTAGCAGATTTAATCAAATGTGATAGTAAAGAAATCGTTTGGACAAGCGGTGCCACAGAATCTAATAATCTAGCTCTGAAGGGTGCAGCTCACTTTTATAAATCAAAAGGTAATCACTTAATTACACTATCAACTGAGCATAAAGCAGTTCTAGATACTATGAGACAACTAGAATCAGAGGGTTATGTTGTGACATATCTTGATCCTGAACCAAATGGATTGCTTGATATTGATAAATTAAAGTCAGCGATTACAGATCAAACTATTCTAGTTTCTGTTATGCATGTCAATAATGAAATTGGTGTGATTCAAGATTTGGAGAAAATAGGTTCTATTACAAGAGATAGGAAAATACTTTTCCATGTCGATGCAGCACAAAGTCCAGGCAAGGTAGATATTGATGTTGATAAATTTAATGTAGATCTATTATCACTATCTGCACATAAAGTGTATGGCCCCAAAGGAGTTGGTGCTTTGTATGTCAGACGAAAACCAAGAGTCAGACTAGAGTCCCAAATGCATGGGGGAGGGCATGAAAGAGGATTCAGATCAGGAACCTTGCCTACCCATCAAATCGTTGGAATGGGAGAGGCTTTTAGAATTGCCAAAGAGGAGATGAGTGAGGATAATATTCGAATTCAAAAATTAAGAGACAAGTTTTGGAACCAACTTAAAGATATAGAAGAGATATATCTTAATGGTGATTTGAATAATAGAATACCAGGTAACTTAAATGTTAGTTTTAATTATGTTGAGGGCGAGAGTCTTATAATGGCAATCAAAGACATTGCAGTATCCTCAGGTTCTGCATGCACCTCTGCTAGTTTAGAGCCAAGTTATGTACTCAGAGCTTTAGGTAGAGATGATGAACTTGCTCATAGTTCAATTAGGATAACAATCGGAAAATATACAACTGAAGAAGAGGTTGATTATGCAGTAGATTTATTGAAAAAATCTGTTGAAAAACTTCGTAATCTATCTCCTTTATGGGATATGTACAAAGATGGTGTTGATATTAAATCAGTCAAATGGAATGCGCATTAGTCAGATGATAAGTGTAACCGAAAAAGCTGCAGAGCATATAAAAGACCAACTGCATCAACGAGGCAGGGGTATAGGCATAAGACTTGGTGTTAAAACTACTGGTTGCTCGGGACTTGCGTATGTCATAGAATTTGCAGATAGTGAGAATGAAGATGATAACGTCTTTCTTGATAAAGGCATTAAGCTTATCATCAACCCTAAAAGTTATGTATATCTCAAAGGAACAGAGGTTGATTTTGCAAAAGAGGGAATTAATGAAGGATTCAGATTCAAAAATCCTAATGTAAAAGATACTTGTGGTTGTGGTGAAAGCTTCAACGTCTAATGTCCATCTTAAATCTTAATTATTTTGAGATATTTGATATCGAAGTTGAAATATCAATTAATATTGATCAGTTGAATAAAAAATATTTTTCTTTACAGTCAAAATTTCATCCTGATAAATTTGCAGATTCATCTAATTTAGAAAAAAGTATGGCTACAAGAATATCAACGTATATTAATGATGGCTATAATACTTTGAGTGATTTCGTGTCTAGAGTAGACTACATCCTTAAAATCAATGATTTTATAATAGATGATAATCAAACCTTTAAAAATTCCTCTTTTTTGAGTGAACAAATGATTATATCTGATAAAATTTCTGAGGCTCAGCCAAATGAATACGATCAAATAAAAAATGAGATAACAGAGAAAATTAAATTATTGATACCTAAAATGAAAAGTAATCTTAGTAATCATGAATTTGATATCCTTTACCAAAATAATTCTATGATGAAATTCTATAAAAAAAACATTAATCAATTGAGTATTTCGGATGGCACTGATACAAATATCTGATCCTGATAAGGATAAACCTGTAAAAAAACAATTCTCGGTGGGAATTGATCTAGGTACTACGAATTCTCTTATTGCCGAGAGTGTTGATAAAGAGGTAACTTTCTTTAAAGAAGATGATTCAGAACTACTACCATCTGTCATATATGAATCTAATAATAAACTTTTAGTAGGGCATGCTAATGGCTCTGAATCAATTAAATCTGTTAAAAGATTAATGGGTTTGTCATCTAATCAAGCCTCAGCTATAAACTTTGAAAATGTCAACTTAGATTTAGAGGATGATCTACCACTAATTGAAATAGGTAACAACAAGCTATCTGCTATTGAGCTATCCTCGACTATCCTTAGACATTTGCGAACTATTGCAGAGAAATCAAAGAATAGCGTTATAGACTCGGCTGTAATCACTGTACCAGCATATTTCAATGATACACAGAGACAAGCTACCAAGCTAGCTGCTGAGATGGCTAACTTGAGAGTGTTGCGACTAATTAGTGAGCCAACTGCTGCTGCTATTGCCTATGGCATAGATAATAATAGGGAGGGAAACTTCATAGTATATGATTTTGGAGGCGGCACCTTTGATGTATCAGTACTAACCATAGAAAAAGGTATTTTTAAAGTTCTTGCTACAAAAGGCGATACTCATCTTGGTGGTGATGACATTGATATTTTGTTGCGTAATCATATTCGAAATAAATATAAACAGCTTGAAAGTTTATTGCCAGACAAACTCCTTTCAATAGCGAAAGAAATGAAACATTCTCTTATTAACAAAAATACTGTAACTAATCAAATGTACAATATCACACTATCGTTAGATGAATTTTATGAAGTTATTTCGCCAATAATTGATAGAACAGTAAATATTTTTGATGAAGCTATCAGTGACTCTTCTCTTGAAGCAAAAGATATCAACAATATAATTTTAGTTGGTGGTTCATCGAGATTAAAAATCATAAAAGAAAAACTAAATCAAAAATATAATATTGAAATCTTAGATTATTTGAATCCAGAAACTGTCGTAGCTACAGGCGCAGCTATACAAGCAGAAGTTTTATCGGGTAATTCCAAAGATGATTTACTTCTACTTGATGTTATACCATTATCACTGGGGATTGAGACATACGGCGGACTCTCTGAAAAAGTTATTACTAGAAATACACCAATTCCCACATCTGCTGAGAAGACGTTTACTACTTTTAGAGATGGCCAGACTAAAATGATGATTAATGTTGTCCAAGGGGAACGTGAAGATATCACAGAATGTATTCAGCTTGGTGAATTCATACTTACAGAGATACCCCCTCTAGTTGCTGGAGCTGCTAGAATAGTCGTTAGGTTTCAAATAGACGCGGATGGTCTCCTTACGGTGAGCGCAAAGGAGCAGACTATAGCAAAAGAGACTTCTATAATTATCAGACCTTCACATGGTTTATCACCTGAGAAAATACAGGAGATGCTAAACACTTCAAATCAATTAGCGGAGGATGATAAAAACTATAGATTACTCAGAGAGCATACTGTAGAGGCAGAGAGAGCTCTTTATGCTATTGAAGAGGCTTTAAAAAAGGATGGAAATGAATTACTTAACAACGATGAAAAAAGCATTATCAATACTTCAATAAAGTATCTCAAGCAAGCTATAACTTTAAATGATTTAAAGTCTATAAAAGATGCAACAAATCAACTTGAGAGAACATGTGAATTTTATGTAGAACGCAGAATGAACAATAGCATTAAGTCATTAATTACAGGAAAAGATATTAATGATATAATTTAGCCATGCCAAAAGTAACTTTCTTGCCAAATCCTGAACTTTGCCCTAACGGAATTACTGTGACTGCCAAAGAGGGTGACACAATTTGTAGAATTGCATTAGATAATAATATTAAAATCGAGCATGCATGTGAAATGTCTTGCGCATGCACTACTTGTCATATATACGTGAACTCTGGTTACGATTCACTTAACCCACCAACAGATGATGAGGACGATTATCTAGACAAAGCATGGGGATTGCGTCCTGAGTCTAGATTGAGCTGTCAGGCAAAGGTAGCGAAAGATGATCTTATTGTGGAGATTCCCAAATACACCATTAATCATGCGTCGGAGAATCATTAATGACTTTAAAATGGACAGACAGTCTAGATATTGCTATCGAACTCTGCGAGAAATATCCTAGTGTTGATCCAAAGTATGTTCGTTTTACTGATCTCCATCAATGGGTATGCGAGCTAGATACATTTGACGACATCCCTGAGAACTCTAATGAGAAAATACTTGAAGCAATTCAGATGTATTGGATTGAAGAGGCATAGTTATGAGTCTAACATTAGCCTTAATAAAGCCTGATGCAGTTCAAAGAAATTTAATTGGGAATATTATTACTCTTATTGAAAAAAATGATTTTGTCATTAAGGATATTAAGCTTATGAAAATGTCTAACAAGATTGCTCAGGAGTTTTATTCCTGTCATAAAGAAAAATCTTTCTATGATAATTTAATTGCTTACATGACATCTGGTGAAATTGTTGCTCTAGTACTAGAAAAAAATAATGCTGTAACATCTTATAGAAACCTTATCGGTTCAACTGATCCAAACGTTGCAGAGGATGGGACTATAAGGAAATTATACGCATTAGACAAGTCCCATAATTCTGTGCATGGCTCGGACTCTGATGAAAATGCATCAAGGGAAATAAAAATCATTTTTGGTTCATAATGGCTGATTTAATCTCAAAAAGAATCAGAGGATTTAGAGACATCCTGCCTGAGGAGTCAAAAAAGTTCCTTTTGATTGAAAATGTTATACATAGAATATGTCCTTTGTTTGATACACATCAGGTGAAGATACCCGCGCTTGAGTCAGCAAACTTGTTTAACCGCTCCATAGGTGAGACATCTGACATAGTAACTAAAGAGATGTATTCATTTAAAGACAAAAATGATGATATGGTATGTATGATTCCAGAAGGTACCGCTTCGTGCATGCGTTTAGCTTTCGAAAATAATTTAATCTATGATAGAGGCATAAAAAAAAATAGGCTTTATTACTATGCCCCAATGTTCAGGCATGAGAGACCACAAAAAGGAAGATATAGACAATTTACACAGTTTGGTGTCGAATTTATAGGTGATAAGACAATTTCTGATGATATAGACTTAATTTTAATGTCATGTAAATTCTTTGCTGAAATTGGATTGACTGACATCTCATTACATATTAATAATTTAGGATCTAATGATGATCGGGAGAAATATGCATCGAAACTTCAGGAATATTTTAATCGCTATTCAAAATCTCTATCGGATAATCAAAAAAACACATTAATCAAAAATCCATTAAGATTATTAGACAATAAAGATAATGCGATAAGAGAAATCATAGAAAATGCACCTAATATTAAGGACTCACTAAATAATGATTCAATCGATAGATTTGAACAGATAACAGATACTTTAAATAAACTTAATATTAAATTCACTCTAGATAATAAATTAGTGAGAGGTTTAGATTACTACAATGACTTGGTTTTTGAGTGGAAAACTAGACAACTAGGCACTCAGGACGCTATTTGTGCTGGAGGTAGGTATGATGGGTTAGCAAAAATAATTGGAGGTTTAGACATTCCTGCGGTTGGTTTAGCTATTGGTGTTGATCGTGTTGTTGAATTACTAGCATGTAAAAATAAAGAAATCACAATTGGTCTATCTTTATTGACAAGCTCTCTCAGTGATTGTTCAAAAATAATAACTCAACTTCGAGAGATTGATTATGCGTACAGACTTATCAAAATGGAATCTGGTAAATCACTTACAAAACAAATCAAGTCTGCAGTTAAACAAGAATGTGATATTTTGGTCATTGTAGGCGACGAAGAAATAAGTAATAATACGCTTACCGTTAAATACCTAAAAGACAATAAAAATGACGAATCAATATCTATTGATAAATTCTTAAATATACTAGAAGAGTACTAGATGAGTGATGAGGAAAAAATAGTTAACTGGTTTGAATCCAATTATAAGAGTCTTGTGCTCGGGATAGTGATTGGACTTGTAATACTATTTTCTTATAAATCTTTTCTATCATCTCAGAATAGTAAACAATTAGAACTTTCTAGATCATTCGATTTAGCAGTTCAAAGTTTTCATGAAGGCAACACTGAACAAATTATCTCATTCACAAAACTAAATATGACTGAAAATGCTGATAACATATATACCTCACTTGCAAGTATGTATTCTGCTAAAGCTATGTATATTAATAACAAACTAAATGAGTCTAAATTTTATTATGATCATATAATCGAAAATTCAAATGATATGGAAATTATTAATTTAGCAATCTACAGGAAAGCTAAAATATTGGTTGAGCAGAAAGAATACGATGAAGCCCATGCCTTGCTTGGCGAGGATATTACTAATTATCAACATATTGAACTCAAAGGAGACATATATTACATTCAAAAAGATGATCAGAATGCAAGAGACTATTATAACCAAGCTTTAATGTATGAAATTACTCCTAATGAGAGAAAAAATATACAAGCAAAAATTAATCTTCTCAAATGATTAGACCTTTACTATATATCTCAGTATTAACAGTAATATTATCATCATGCTCTAATTTTTTAACTTGGCATCTTGATAGAGGTATTCACAAAGCCCCTAATCCATCATCATCCGAAGATGTTTCTAAATCTGAGGATACAACTGAATCTGATTTATCATCTGATATTCAAAAACTAGAGAATTTGAGGGATAAGGGTGTTATAACAACTGAAGAATTTAGAAAACAGACCTCTAAAATTAAAAAAAATATAATTATCAATAAAGGAATCAAGTCAAATTTAGTTTGGTCTAAATCAACCAACAGTGGAATAAAGGGTAATACGTCATATCTTCAGCAGCGCAAGATCGGAACTACTATCTTTTCAATTGATTCAGATGGTCTGTTGACCGCTATATCCTCCTCTGATGGTGATATTTTATGGCAAGTTCCTACTAATCAAAATGTAAGCTCAGGGCTAAGTGTAATAAACGATATGATATGTATAGGTACCATGGACGCTAAGCTTCTTTGCTATGATATGGAGTCATTGACTAATAATACTCATGTTCCGCTTATCAGCGGTATAAAAAATGCTACTAGCTTCTCAAAATATCAAGCGGATATCGACATTGATCTTATAACCGAACTATCATCATCTATTCTGGCTGTAAATAATCTTTTCCTTTTAAAACTTGATAATGATGATCTATATTTGATTGATCCCGAAACAGAGAGAGTTGTATGGAAAAGTCAGAGCGTAAACATTCCTTTAAGGACAAAAGGCTCATCAATGCCACTTATCTACAATGATCGTGTTTATATAGCACGCGATAATGGCTCTATTTCATCATATAACCAAATTAATGGAACTTTAGAATGGTTTACAATTATATCATCAAGATCAGGTAGAAATGATCTAGAGTCTCAAAGAGACGCAGAAATGGATATCGTTATAAACAATAACAAGATATATTATGGACATTATCAGGGGAACATTTCATCCTTGGATCTTTTGTCTGGGAACATTATTTGGTCGAGTCCATTTTCGTTTATAAATAATATTAAAATTAGTGATAATTCTATTTACGGCTCAACAACCAATGATTTGCTGGTTTCACTTGACGAGGCTTCCGGATTTCTCAACTGGAAGATAAAAATCACTAAATCTATTACTGAGCCTTTTATAATTGATGACTATGTAATGACATTTACTACTGATGGAATTTTATTAGGCTATGATAAAGGAAGTGGTCAGATAGTTTATAGAAAGGATTATGGGTTTGATTTGCATCCTCAAACTAAATTTATTATAGAAAAAAATAATCTTTATTTTCAGACAATTGATGGGGATTCAATTAACTTGAAAATTTCGTCTTAATTGAAAATGACAAATATAATATCCCTCGTGGGAAGAACAAATGTTGGTAAATCCTTACTGTTTAATAAATTAACACAGTATAAGAACTCTATTGTTTTAAATAAGCATGGAGTAACTAGGGATGTGAATCAAGGGAAGTTACTTTTTAAAGATAAATATTTGGATATATTTGATACTGCAGGAATATCCTCATCGGATGAATGTTTGTCAAAGCTTTCCTACGAAAAAACTATTAGTACAATAAAAAAATCTGATATTGTTCTATTTGTTGTTTCATTAGAGGATGGAGTTACTAACAGTGATAAAGAATTAATGTCAATGTTAAGGAAACATGACAAGAGGACTCTTTTAGTAATTAATAAGTGTGATAAACAAAAATCGCTTATTAAAAAATATGAATTCTCAGAACTTGGCTTTTCAACTTCATATGAGATATCAGCAAAGACTAACAAAGGTTTAGAAAAACTTGTTGAGGATATTTTTGAATATACTGATGCAGCAATTTACGAGGAGTCTAAAGTAAATCGTGTAGCATTTATTGGAAAACCTAATGTTGGAAAATCTACCCTCATTAATTCTATACTTAATGATAAAAGGTCAATCACATCTGAAATTCCTGGGACTACTATTGACTCACTAGAAATTCCATTTATTTTCAAACATCAAAAATATCTAATATATGATACTGCCGGTATTATGAAAAAGTCATCTACAAAAGATATTATTAATAAATATTCAATCACTATGTCATTGAAATGTCTTACTGATGCCGACATATGTATTTTGATTATATCAGCACAAGATATGGTCACTAAACAAGACAAATCAATATTCAATATTATAAGAGATAGCAACAAGCCATTTATTTTGGTAGTGAATAAAATCGATCTAGTAAATAAAAACGATCTTAGTAAATTAAGAAAAAATATTGACTATTTTTCTAACATACTATTTGGTACAAAAATAATTTATCTTTCTGCACTTCATAATAGAAATATCAGAAAACTTCTTTTCACTATTAATTCACTTGTTTCAAGTCTTCATCAAGAGTACCGACCATCAAAGCTTACAAAAATTCTTAATGATGCATGTAATAAACATCCCATTAAAAATAATTCAAACAGGCTAATTAAATTGAAATTTGCAAAACAGAATAAAAGCAGAGACCTATCAATTTCTATTCATGGTAATCAAACAGATAAAATACCTGACTCATACAGAAAATATTTAGTTAATTATTTTTCAGATAAACTGGGTCTATCGGGAGTCCCAATCAGGCTTGTATTTAAGAAGGAAAAGAACCCATATAAAATGGGTTCTTAAATTTCGATGTTATTCAGCTGTTTTTGGACTGATCACATTTTTTACTTCTGAAATACTATTTGCAGGAAATCCACCTGTGCTTGCATGATCTTTGATTAACTGCTCATTATCAGCATTATAAACACAGTAGACTTTATCGCCAGTTACATAGCTCTGAACCCATTCGATTCCAGTCCCCATGTCTTTTAATATTCCACATGATTTTTGTGAAATACCCTTTAAGTCATCAGATGTTAAGTCACCAGCACCCGCTATTTCTCTTTCAATTACATATTGTGGCATGTTACCCCTCCTTTGTTATGTCTTAATATTATCTAATTATATTCGTTATTTATCAAGTTCAGCCTTGTAGTTATTAACTAACTCAAGTGGATCAATATATGTATTATTGAGTGTCACAGACCAATGAAGATGCGGCCCTGTAGACAATCCAGTGCTCCCGACCGTGCCGAGTAAGTCTCCCTTTTTAAGAACGATACCTTCTTGAACATTTATCGTATCCATATGAAGGAAAATGCTTATTAAATTATTTCCATGATTCATCATTACAAATTTTCCATTGTAGTAGTAATGTCCAGTCAATATGACTTTACCACTAGATGGTGCAAATATTGGTGTCCCAGTTTTTGCGGCGATATCATGACCATTATGATATTTACCTTTTTCCCCATTGTAGAATCTTTGAGTCCCAAAGACACCTGTCACAATACCTTCAACTGGAATGATAAAGTTTATATCAGGGTAGTGATTATATTTAATCTTTCTCGCAAGACTCATCTCCTTACTCTCTCTATAAATTCTATCTAACTCTTTCTTTGTCTTCTTTTTAAACTTATTTATTTTAATGTTTTGTGTAGCATACTCTTTTTTTTGAATATCAATTCTAAATATCTTTTGATTTATGTCGCTATCAAAAATAAATTCATTAAAGCCTGATGGAGTGTCATAGGGAATTCCAAAAAGAAGGTGGAGTTGATTATCATTCATGATTTTTGTTACCAAGTTACCTTTATAGTAGAAATCATACTTTTTATCAATTGCATCAAGAGGGATTAAGACTACATTGCCAGTATGATGACTTTCACTCGCATGTGCACTGCCAAAGGCTGATAATAAGAGAAAAAGTAGTGCAGATTTAATAATTATTCTTATTCCTCCATCCAGACTTTATTTTTTTGATTTCTACAAAAGTTATTATTCCACCTCTGACTTTCCAATGAGCATGCAATTTCATTGATCTAGGCTTAAGTAATGAAAATAGATCATTGAATATCTGATTTGTTACATCTTCATGAAAAGCGCCAACATCTCTGTACGATCCCATATATAATTTTAAAGATTTAAGTTCTACACATAATTTATCTGGAATATACTCTAATTTGAATTCAGCAAAATCTGGCTGGGATGTCAGTGGGCAAATACACGTAAATTCAGGTATTTCCATCCTAATAAGATAATCATCTTTCTTTTGAGGGTTGTCGAATGTTTCTAGTTTATCTGACATATATAATGAATTAATGAATATAGTATAATATAAAATATCATACTATAATTTAAAGTATTAAATGAGACTATCTAGAATCAAATTATCAGGCTTCAAAACTTTCGTAGATTCAACCTCATTAAATTTTCCTAGTAACCTTACCGGGATCGTTGGCCCAAATGGTTGCGGCAAATCTAACATTATCGATGCCATTAGATGGGTTATGGGTGAATCATCAGCAAGGAATTTGAGGGGAGATACAATGGATGATGTTATATTCTCAGGTTCCTCCTCTAGATCTGAAGTAAGCCATGCTAGCATAGAGCTTCTATTTGATAATTCTCTAAATAAATTAGATTCAAAATTTGCAAAGTTCAATGAAATTCTTATCAGGAGAGAAGCGAACAGGGATGGTAGTTCAAGTTATTATTTAAATAACACACGTTGTAGAAGAAAAGATATCAGAGAGGTGTTTTTAGGCACAGGTCTTGGACCAAGGAGTTACGCAATCATTGAGCAAGGTATGATTTCTAAAATTATAGATTCTAAGCCCGAGGAGCTCAGAACATATCTTGAGGAAGCGGCTGGTATCAGTAAATATAAAGAAAAACGAAGAGAGACTGAGTTGAGATTAAAGCATACTTCGGAAAACTTAAATAGACTCAAGGATATTATGAGAGAAATTACATCCTCACTAACCAAACTACAAAAGCAGGCTAACGATGCAGAATTATATAAGCAGCTCAAAAAGGACGAGGAAAGTATAAAAATTAAAATTATTGGAAAAAAAATAATCGGATTTGATGTTTCACTGGATTCAATAAAGAAATATGAGAGTGACCTATTACTTCAGAGTGACAAATATAATTCAGAGATGACTGGATTCAATACTGAAATTGATAATTTGAAATTAAAGCGTGAGGACGAGCAAACTATCTACAATAGAATTCAATCAGAATCTTTCCAAGTTGCTGCAGAAATTGCAAGAGCAGAAAAAGATATTGAATATACAGAGCAGATTGAAACTAGTAAAAAAGATAATATAGAAGACATCAATTCAGATATAGAAAAAGCAAAAAAAGAAATAAAAGAGCTAAATGAAAAAAAAGAACATAATGTAAGTGAGCTAAAAAAATCTATAGAAGAGAATCATCGCCTGTCAAAAAGCATAGATGATATAAATAAAAATATAAAAGATTCATCTTTTGCATTACAGAACTGGCAGTCAAACTTTAACAAGTTTCTCTCAGATAAAATTGAACTAGAAAAAGAAATCGAACTTGAGAAATCTAAAATAGAATCTTTTTCAGAGAATATCTCTAGTCTTAAAAAAAGATTAGATCAATACAGTGACATGTCTGATAGAAATGATGAAACTAATATACAAGTAGAACTTCTTGATCTCTCAGAATCATATCAAAAACAACTTATCAATTTTAAAGTTGATCAGGAAAGGTATTCTAAAGGTCTTCCAAACAACGAAAGAAAATCATTATCAAATCTATTAAATAATTTAATAGATAAATTTAAGACTATTATCATAAAAATAAAAGAGAATAATAAATCTCTTAATCAGCAAAGAAAAGAAATCAAAAAGAACATAAAAAGCTACCAAGATAAAATAACAAACTGCGAAGGTATATTACTTGGATACAATACTAATTTAAAAAATTTTACCGAACATAAAAATAAACTTGAGAAACAAAAGATTGACTTGAAACAAGCATATGATAAATCAAACTGGAAATTCAATGAGTTGTCTGAAAACCTGAATTCAAATAATGTTACTGTCTCAACATTAAAAACTCAAATTGCGTCCTTCGATGAAAATATAAGTAGACTGAATGTTAATATAGATGTCCTAACAAACAAAAAACAAGAACTTTTATCAGAATCTAATCATCCAATAAAATCAGATACTAGGAATAAACTTAACGCATTAATTAATAAGAAAAAAGAGAAAGATGAGGCTCTTACAAAGGTTCAGGACAAAATATCAACAATCGATAACCAAGTACATAAGATCACTGACTCTATAGGTCAGTTATCCTTAAAACAATCTGAGTTAAATAAAGATATTAACAACAATAAATTAGAAATTGCTGAAATTAAAGGAAATAAATCATCCCTTCTTGAGAACGCTGATTTTGATAAAAGTATCATTATGAGCGCTATAAAAGATGATGATGGATCTACACTTGATGAAAATGAAAATCAACTTTCTAAATTGAAGATGAAAATTGATAAACTTGGAGCAATTAATCTTGCTGCTATTGATGAACTTAAAGAACATGAAGACAGAAAAACATATCTTGATAAACAATATGATGATTTAACTAAGTCTGTTGATACCTTGGAATCAGCTATTAAAAAGATTGATACTGAAACAAAAACTAAATTCAAAGAGACCTTTGATTCAATAAATTCTAATTTATCATACTTCTTTCCAAAAATATTTGGTGGAGGTAGAGCTTATTTAGAACTTACAGATAATGATTTGTTGAATACTGGAGTTAACATCATGGCCAAACCGCCTGGAAAACTAGTCAAACATCTGAATCTTCTATCAGGTGGCGAAAAAGCTGGAACTGGTATTGCGTTTGTATTTGCTATTTTCAAGATAAATCCTGCACCTTTCTGTTTACTAGATGAAGTAGATGCACCACTAGATGAGAGAAATAATGAGCGTTTTTGTAATGTGGTAAAAGAAATGTCAGAGACTGTTCAATTTATTTTTATCACTCATAACAAATCTACTATGAAAATAGCTGATGTGTTATCTGGAGTAACAATGAGAGAGGCAGGCGTTTCAAAGCTTGTGTCTGTTAATATTGAAGACGCTCTAGACCTTGCGACATCTAATTAAATTATTTTGACTAACATTCTTTATGAGTAAAAATAAAAATAATCTCAAACACTATCATAATCTTGTAAAGATACTAAATGAGCATAATCTAAACTATCATACATATGACTCCCCATCTATTAGTGACGATGAGTATGATAGACTGTATGAAGAATTGAAGGCTATCGAAGAAAATAATCCTTCAATCATATCTGATAACTCACCTTCTCAAAGAGTTGGATCTGTACTTTTGCAACAGTTTGACAAAAGAAGCCATGAGACACCCATGTTATCCTTATCAAATGCTGCCTCAGAGAAGGATTTTATTGATTTCTATAATAAAATAAAAACTCAGAATCAAGACAAACCCTTTAAATTATTTGCTGAACCAAAGTTTGATGGTTTAGCAATAAGTATCAGTTATAAAAATGGGAGATACGTGAATGCGACAACACGTGGGGATGGATTCATTGGAGAAGATGTTACTCAGAATGTAAAAACGATTAAATCACTTCCCATAAGAATCAACAATACTGATCTTCCTAATCAATTTTCTCTTAGAGGTGAAGTCTTCATTGATAAAACTGACTTTGATACTATAAATAATCAATTATCTTATGATAATGAAAAAAAATATTCGAATCCTCGTAATCTAGCCGCAGGAAGCATTAGACAACTCGATCCTTCCGTAGCAAGCTCAAGAAAACTTAGATTATTTATACATGGAATATCAGATCATAAAAAGTTTGATAAGTTTAATCATCATGATCAGCTCATAAATTCTCTTTCAAAATGTGGTCTACCTGTCAACCATTATTCTGAGGTTTTAAATAATATTGATGAATGTTTCGAATATTTTGAGAAAATGAAAATTCTTAGAGATAAGATGCCATACGAGATTGATGGATTAGTATATCGAGTAAATGATTTTAGTTTGTATGATAGTCTAGGTTTTACCTCTAAGTCACCAAAATGGGCTGTTGCGTATAAGTTTAAATCTTTGGAGGTTTTAACTCAAATTAAGGATGTAACATACCAAGTTGGGAGGACAGGAACTATTACACCAGTCGCAGAGCTTGATCCTGTTAATATCGGTGGCGTTAGAGTTACGAGAGCTACTTTACACAATTTTTCAGAGATAAAGTCTAAAGATATTCGATTAAACGATTATGTCTTTGTTCAAAGAGCAGGTGACGTTATTCCAGATATTGATAGGGTTGAGTTATCAAAAAGGAAAAATACGACAATGATATCACCGCCAAAAAAATGTCCTGCCTGTGGAAGTATTTTAAAAAAAATTGAAAATCAGGTTGCTTATAAATGTCTGAATAGTAAAAACTGTAGACCACAAATTGAGCAATCTATTATTCATTTTATATCCAGAAAAGCCATGAATATCCAAGGTATTGGTAATCAAATTATTAAAGAATTGGTTTCAAAAAAAATAATTTCTAAATCTTCTGATTTATTTGAACTGACAAAAAAAGATTTCGAAATGCTTGATAGAGTCGGCGCAAAGTCTATAAGTAATTATCTGTCGTCCATAGATAAGTCCAAGAATGTTTTATTCAGTAAATTTATTTATTCTCTTGGTATAAAAGATGTCGGTGAATCTTCATCAAAATCTTTGGCTTCGACTTTTCATAGTATGAATGAGTTGATGGATTGTGATTTTGAAAAACTGTTGGAGATAAATGATATTGGTGAAATAGTGGCAAAAAATATCACTACTTTTCTTTCTGATAAAGATCATATAGAGAATATAAATCAATTAATTGCGTCCGGCATTAATATTATTTACGATCAACATGGACCTGAGAAAAATCAAGTTGCTGTAATCACAGGAACTTTCGATAATTATACGAGAACGGAGTTAAGCGAATTACTGGAATCTAAAGGATATATCACAAGTAATAGTATAACAAAAAAAACACAACTATTAGTCTGTGGAGATAAACCTGGTAGCAAACTTACAAAGGCAGAAACCTTGGGAATTAAGATCATTTATGAGTCGGATCTTACTAAGCTTCTCTCAAGATCTCATTAATTCCTACCTTGCTCAAAGTCTTTTCATCTACTTTCTTTACAATAACAGCACAGTATAAATTACATGTACCATCCTTTGATGGTAAAGATCCTGATACTACTACAGACCCCTCGGGTACTTCGCCATATGTTACTGTTTTGCTTTCTCTATCGTATATTTTTGTACTTTTACCTATAAACACACCCATAGAAATAACTGAGTTTTTCCTTACGATAACACCTTCGACCACCTCTGATCTTGCTCCAATAAAACAGTTATCTTCTATAATAGTAGGTGAAGCTTGAAGTGGTTCAAGGACACCGCCAATACCGACGCCTCCAGATAAATGAACATTTGCTCCTATCTGAGCACATGAACCAACTGTGGCCCATGTATCAACCATTGTCCCCTGGCCGACATAAGCGCCAATATTTACAAATGATGGCATTAATACAACATTTTTGTCTATGAAAGAGCCGTATCGAGCAATTGCTTGAGGAACTATACGTATATTTTTTTCTTTTAAATATTCCTCTGATGTATGAGAGAATTTAGAATCTACTTTATCGTAAAACTTAGTGTAGTTGGTCTCAATACATTTATTCTGATTTAATTTGAACGATAGTAAAATCGCTTTTTTTGCTGATTCATTTACATGCCAATTACCATTAGATTTTTCGGCTACTCTGATACTTCCATTATCTAAATTAGATAAGGTTTCTCTTACAGCATTACTAACGTTGTTGATATTATCATCATTAATGCCGTTATCGAATGCATCAGCTATTATTTCATTATGTATCATAGTGTATTCGGAACCTCTTCAAAAAAATTATTCTTATATTCCTCGTCTTTTGTCTCCAAGAATGTGAGTATATCATAATATTGCTTTACATTTTCAACATATTGAACAGCTTCCCAACCTCGTGCATATCCAAATCTCATTTTTTTATAGTATTCTTTTTGATTAAGTTTATACAAATACTTGCGCAAGACTGACCAATTCTCTAAATTTTCATTATTTTTCTTTGCAAGTAAAATCACATCATTGATATGATTTGGACCTGCATTATAAGAGGCTAGGGCTAGGTTAATTTTGCTCGATTCATTGAATGATGAATATTTATTTAAAAGTGAATTAAAATATTTTGCTCCACCAAAAATACTTTCATTAGGTTTAAGTCTATCAACACTAAGCATATTTGCAGTACTTTTTGTTAACATCATCAAGCCCCTTACGCCTGTAGGCGAAACCGCATTATTATTCCATTTCGATTCTTGGTATGATATCGCAGCTAGTAATTTCCAGTCTAAATTATATTCTTGGGATGCTTTTTTAAACAGTGTTTCATATGTTGGTAACTTAGTAATCATATCTGATATAAATAATCTAGAGCCAATAAAAATATATGAAGATATACTATTTTCTGAATAGTATCTATTTCTCAATTGATTTATAAAACTCTTAGTATTATCTGATTCCAGAAAAACTATTACGTTATCTTTTATGGATCCATCATCATTTGGAAATGACCAAACTAGTTTTACATTACCAATTTTTTTTTTGATCTTAAGACTTGGAAAATATTTTTTATAAAATAAATAAGTGCTCCGAGTCAAAATAGTGTTCGAAATCAGATTATTATCAATATCATTTATAAGATCATCTATTGTACCGTTATAGATATTGACTTCATATCTATCACTTATAGAACTATCAATTTTAATTTCCTTAAACAATTCTGGTATTTCAATATCTACAGAATTAGTATTACTATCATTTGTTACAAGTAATAGATCCTCGTCATTAATTTTTAGACATTGATTACAGACTTCACTCGAATAATAGACTGCCATATCATAAACTCGATCATTTAAGGTAATATTATTCTTATCAATGCTAATTAAATATGTTCGCACTAGCTCATACTGATATCCTGTGAAATTCTCTTTGAGTGGAAGAATTATTTCAGGGAGATTCTGGAATTGTACTTTAATATCTTTTTGTTTTTTCAAGCTATCAATAGAGTTGAAATTAGTATTAATATAGATTAAGTATAATCCAGCAAACAGTACCATTACTGCAAATAACCTAAAAAGTATTCTTAACACTGTTATCTAACTATTTTTTTGTCGATTATTTTTTGCAAAACTTTTTTTATTATTATTCTTATATTTATTATATTTAAAATTCTTATTATATCTTCGATTTTTACTGTAATATTTTCTCGGTTTATTATTCTTTTTAATTTCCTCTTTTTCACCAAAAATAAGTTTGAATATACGTCTAAAAATATTCTGAGTTTTTGCTCCTTTTTGTTCTGTACTCTTAGTTGGTTTCGGCGGTAATGTTTTAGGTGAAACCGCTGACATTAGAGCAACTTCTCTATCCTGTATAATGATTCCATCCGCATTATCTAGGTTTTTATTTTTTTTATTATCTTTATTATTATTTTTGACCTTTTTTTTGAATTCTGATTCTTCTAGTCCCTCATTGTCTATCTCATAACTAGATGTATCAAGATCAGGGTCTGGGACAATTTTAATTTCAACATTATGCCTTGATTCTATATTTTTAATCGCCTCTTTCTTCTCATTAAGCAAATAAGTTGCCAATCGAACAGGCAAATAGACCGTTTCTTTATTTTTAGAATTGATTGCCTCTTCTTCAATAATTCTGAGTAGTGATATCGCCATTGATGACAACGATTTTATCTGACCTGTTCCATCACATGTAGGGCAATTCTCATAGTTATTTTGTATTATCGAAGATTTGAGTTTTTGTCTTGATAATTCCATGAGACCGAATTTAGATATACGTGCAAATTGGATTTTCGCCTTATCTTTTTTTGAATATTCAGCAACTTTACGCATTACATTTTTTTGAGAATTGATTGACATCATGTCAATGAAATCAATTACAACCAGACCGCCTATGTCTCTAAGTTTGAGTTGTGTTAATATTTCAACTGCTGCTTCAATATTAGTATTTACCGCTGTTTCTTCAATATCACTTCCTTTAGTTGATTTTGCAGAATTAACATCAATACTTACTAACGCTTCAGTAGAGTCAATAACAATATTTCCTCCCGATGGGAGATTAATATTTCTTTTGTATACAGTTTGAACTTGTTTTTCAATTTTATGCTTGCTGAATATTGGCGTGAGATCAGAATGATATTCCGTTTTAATACTGTGATGTGGGAGGAATAGTTTTTTCGCACCCAAGAAATCATCATAAAACTTCTTATCATCTATGAAAACTTCATTTACTGACTCATCACAATAATCTCTGATTAATCTTGCCATCATGCTGCTCTCTTGATATATGAGAAACGGTGCATCCTGCTGAACAGACGTCTCAAGAACTGACTCATATATCTGAATTAAGTACTCAATATCCCATTTAATGGATTCTTCGGATGATTCAAGACTTGATGTTCTTAGTATCACGCTCATACCATCTGGTATGTCAAGACTATCCATAAGTTTTTTAGCCTTTGTCCTCTCATCACCCTCTATCCTTCGGGATATACCTCCCGTTGAGGGATTTTTCGGAAGTAATACAAGATACTTACCTGCTAAACTTAAATAAGTAGTTAGTGCAGCTCCCTTGGTTCCACGTTCTTCTTTGTCAACTTGAACAATAATCTCTTTGCCAGTTTCCAGGCAGTCTCTTGAGGATTTATTTGAATTTGAGAATATTTCAGGAGATATTTCCTTAAAAGGCAGGAACCCATGCCTTTTTCTTCCAAAGTTTATAAATGCAGCTTCTAAACTTGGTTCTACCCTAGAAATAACACCTTTGTATATGTTCGATTTTATGTTTTTCGAGGGAAAATCTATATCTAAATCTATTAGCCTGTTGTTCTCCACAACCGCTAGTCTCACCTCTTCCTTTTGAGAGGCATTGAGTAATATTTTTTTCATTGTGAATCCTTGTAATCATTGTTTTGCTTTAGTGTTTATCAAATTCTTAAAAATGCGTATTTTTTCATATTTGTTTGCTCTTATACGCTTAAATTCTTAATTCATCTATGTTCTATTTAATTAAAATGTCTATGTTAATACATTTGAACTTTATAAAACACTAATATAGCAACGTTTAGTGATATCATCAAATTAAATTAAGCGTTTATGAATACGAAAAATACTAATATTATCAAAATTTCTGAGGATTTAAGCGGACAGAGGATAGATAATTTTCTACTTAAAAAGCTTAAGGGTGTTCCTAAAAGTCTAATTTACAAGCTTGTCAGAAGTGGCCAAGTAAGGGTTAACATGAAAAGATGTGCAGTATCTTACAGGATTGCTGCAAACGATTATATTCGAATTCCTCCAAATATTCTGAAAGATAGGGCGCTCTCGGAAAAGATAAATTATAATTATAAGGATTATATTCATTATGAAAACGAAGATTTAATGGTATTGAATAAACCAAGTGGTATTGCTGTCCATTCTGGTACAAATCAAAAAGCTGATTTTTTATCTTCTTTACAAAATGCTATGAATAATAATGATTTATCATTAGTCCACAGATTAGATAAAAATACATCTGGTTGTCTTTTGATTTCAAAAAACTATAAGACAGCATCGGTTCTGGGTAAAAAATTTGCTAATAAGGATATAAAGAAAAAATACTATGCATTGTTAACGGGCAAATTAAATCAAAATATAATTGAGATAGATACCAATATAATAAAAGACTCTTATGCAAAAAAAATGAAAATAGATAATGATCATGGAAAGGAAGCGCACACCAAAATTACAGTTTTAAAAAGATATAAACATTATACCTATGTCGAGGTAGAAATTTTAACAGGCAGGATGCATCAAATTAGAGCGCACACATCATCGATAGGACATCCGATTGCTGGCGATAATAAATACAGTTCAATTAATGACAAAATCAATAACAAATCTATAAAATTAAATAGACTATTCTTACACTCGTTTTACATATCATTTTATTTACATCGGCAATATGAGTTCATATTAGATTTACCTTATGAATTAAAAGAAGTATTATCTAATCTGGAGGATTTTGATGAGTGATAACGATAAAACATTAAACGAGATAGTTTCTACATTAATTTCTGAGAGGAAAAGAGATTATAGAAATAGAGTACTTTTTAGGGTTTTTGTTATCATACTATTTATCTTTTTCTTGTTTTTGGCACCTCTAGCAAAAAATATTAATTTTAATCAACCACACATTGCAGTCATAGAAATTAATGGTCTCATATCCTCTGAGACTCAAGCTAGTGCTGATAAAATTGTCCCTCTTCTAAAACAAGCTAGTAACAATGCTAATACATCAGCCATTATCATAAAAATTAATAGTGGAGGTGGCAGCGCTACTCAGTCAAAGATTATATTTGATGAAATTCTGAAAATAAAAAGAGATACAGACAAAGATGTAATTTCCATTATTGAGGATGTTGGTGCATCAGGGGGTTATTACATTGCAATGGCTGCGGATGAAATTTTTGCTTCAGAGACGAGTATTGTTGGTTCGATAGGAGTTAGATTAGATAGTTACGATGTAAGAAGTTTCTTTAACAAGTTAGGTATCAAGTCCAGAACTATATATTCTGGAGAGAACAAACTGATACTAGATCCATTTTATGAGCTCACACCAAAACAATATGATCATGTAAAAAAACTCACTGATCAGATTCATAAGCAATTTATAAATGATCTTCAAATGAGCAGGAACGATAAGATTAAATCAGACAGTTCAATTTTTTCTGGGTTATTTTATACTGGGTCTGAGGCACGATCACTCGGTTTGGTAGATGGCATATCGTCAATTTATGAATTAAAAAGTCAGCGATATAATGATCTTCCAATTCAAAAATATAACTCAGATAATAATATTCTCAATCAAATAATCAAATCATCATTACATTTTTTATCACAGTCTAGAATTAATTAATAATGGCGAGTGTATATTTTCATCCTGATATATCTAATCAAGATCTTAAAATAATTGAGAGAGAATATAATAAAAAAGATACTGGATATCTTATTAATAAAGCTTCAGATTTTATATGTGAGATCCTTTCAAAAAAAATAAAAAAAAAACAAAAAATTGTCTTTGTTTGCGGACCTGGATCCAATGGTCTTGACGGAATATACAGCTCTTATAAACTTAATTCCTTAGGATATGATATCAGCATCTTCTTATTAAATAGGAACAATGATTCTGCAATAAAGAAGTTAAATATATCAAATAAATTAATAAAGGAATTAAATTTAAAAAATTTTGATTATGTAGTTGATTGTATGTTTGGATATGGATTGAATAGGGAACTAACCGAATCACACATAGAATTAGTTAGGGAAATCAATGAGTCAAAAGCATATGTATATTCTATTGATATCCCATCAGGCCTTAATCCTAATACTGGTAAGCTATGCCCAGTCAGCATTAAATGCAATACATTAATTTCACTTTTAAATTATAAGAGAGGATTATTTACTAATCACGGTAGAGACACTTGGGATGAACTAGTTCACACCAAATTGGTAAGTGAAAATATTGATTCAGATGATTACTTAATATCAGCAAATCATTTGTTCAATGGGTATTATACTCAAAAGCAATTCAATGTAGAAAAAATTCATGCTCAACATAAAAAATCAAATGGAATAAGCTGTATTATATCTGGGCAACATCCATACCACGGAGCTCTAATTTTATCATGTAAAGCATCTATCAAAGTTGGCACAAAATATCTTCATGTATACACTGATGATGAATACGCTCATTCTCTTCCCATGATTATACCTGAAATTATTGCATTACCATTTTCTGAGAAAGATTTTTTAAATAATCTTTCAAAATATAGAAATATTCTCATTGGCCCTGGTACTGACGATATAAGCGATAAATTTGTGGAGATAATATCTAAAAACCTCGATAACTTTGATTCGATAATTGTTGATGCTGGCGCTTTGAAGTATCTCAAAAAGTATAATTTATTTTCTGATAAATTAATTATAACTCCTCATCCAGGTGAAGCGGCTGATTTATTGAATGTAAATACTGAAGAAATTCAATTAGATAGATATAAGTCTGCAAAAGCTCTTCATCAAACTTACAAATGCACAGTGATCTTGAAAGGTTCGGGAACAGTTATATATGATGGCAAAAAATTTTATACATGTATGGATGGAAATTATAGAATGGCAGTCGCAGGAATGGGTGATACTCTAGCCGGGATTTTATTATATGAGTTATCATCATCCAGAAGCATTTTACATGCATGTATCAAGGCTGTAACTTATCACTCATATTCGGCTGATTATTTACTAAATAATTCAAAAATTAAAAGTTATTTACCATCTATGATTCCAGATATTTATGACCGTCTTACAAATATATGAATATAAAGAATTATTTAGTAATTGAAGTTAATGATTATGATTTGATTATCAAAGATATAGATTTATCTAAAATGCTAAATAAAATTATTTTTCTCACTGGAGATTTAGGCTCAGGTAAAACCTTTTTTATAAAGAAGATGTTAAATAAAATGAGTAATTTTGATGCGGTTACAAGCCCTACATTTGGTATCATAAATACATACATGACTTCAATAGGCCAAGTATATCACTATGATTTATATCGTATTAATGAGACATCTGAATTAGAAGAAATTGGATTATATGATAATTTAGAACTTGAGGGTCTTCATTTAATTGAATGGCCTGAAATTATTCCTGAAGAATTCATACAACCATCTATGATAATTTCTTTTCAAGTAATTAATAACCATCGAATGATTTCCATTGAAAATCATGACGAATAAAATTTTTATTTTACTGGGTCCCACAGCTTCAGGAAAATCACAGCTCTCAATAAAGTTATCTAAAGATTTTCCATTTGAAATAATAAATGCTGACTTATTTTCTATCTATAAAGGTTTAAATATTGGTACTGCTAAACCAAGTGGCGAGGATTTACAAACTACAAAACATTACCTTATAAATAAGCTGGAACCTGACAGAAATTACAATGTTTCAAAGTTTTGCTCTGACGTAGACCAAAGCATAAAATCTATATACTCTAAAAAGAGAATTCCACTTATCGTGGGTGGTTCAATGATGTATATTTATCAACTACTGAATGGACTCACTCATGAATATAATTTATCTGACTCTGACAGAGAATTAATAAAATTTATAAAAAGTAAGTATTCTGATGTTGATTTATACCATGCTCTGAAATCTGATAGCTCAATTTCAATAGAGAAAATTAGTATCAATGATTCTTATCGTCTGGAGAAATTAATTGAGAGGTTAATTACGGTGAAAAGTAATAAAAAAAAGTACTGTGGGCTAAATAATAATAATAATACCAAGGTTTATATTCTTTTTATAAATGTCTCTGATAGGGATATTTTAAAAAAAAATATTCACAAAAGAACCAAACATATGGTCGAAAGTGGATTAATTGAAGAAGTTCGGAATCTCAAGCATACATATAAGTTAACTCATGGAAGTCAATCTATGAAAGCCATAGGTTATAGAGAAACACTTGATTTTTTAAATGGAGAGTCATCTATCGATAATCTTATTAGCGCAATATCTACATCCACACAACAGCTTGCTAAACGACAAATGACATGGAAAAATAAATTCAATATTGATTATTGTATCAATTATCCATCATATGAATATGATTCTATATGTGATTTCATCACTGATACCATTAGATAATATTTCTCAAATTAAATTAATATAGATTTGATGGACAGAAACCAATGGTATATTATCTATTGTGGAGAAAATATATATGGCATGGAATGAACCTGGCAATAAGGACCCCTGGGGGAGAAATAAGAACAACTCTAGTTTAGATGGGGTTTTTAAAGATTTCAAAAAAACGATTGATGATTTATTCGGATCAGGTAACTCTATTCCTCCTTCATCAAAAAAAAGCGCTGGCTTCTTATCAGCAATTATCCTTGCTATATACTTCTTATCTGGAATATACATAGTTAATGATGGAGAAAGGGGAGTAGTTCTACAATTTGGTAGTTTCAATGAAATCACTATGCCGGGGCCACACTGGATACCAAGATTCATCCAGTCTGTAGAAATTGTGGATGTGAGCAAAATTAGATCAATACAACAGAAGGCTGTGATGCTTACTGAGGATGAAAACATTGTGAGTATTAGTTTTGCAATCCAGTATGACATAAAAGATGCCAGCGATTTTATTTTCAATCTTAGAGAGCCAGATATTACTGTCTCTCAAGCCGGCGAAAGCGCAATAAGAGAAGTCATGGGACAAAACTCCATGGATTTTATTATCACAGAAGGAAGGACTAAAGTAGCAGAGGATACCAAGGGACTTCTTCAATTAGTTCTAGATACATATGGAGCTGGCGTGAATGTACAATCATTAAATATTCTTGAGGCTCAGCCACCTGAACAAGTTCAAGATGCTTTTTCGGATGCTATTAAAGCCCGTGAGGATGAGCAAAGATATATTAACGAAGCGGAGGCTTATCGAAATGAGATAATTCCACTTGCAAGAGGTAAGGCAAAACAGATGCTTGAGCAAGCAATAGCCTATAAAGTGAAACTAATTAATGCTGCTGAGGGTGAAGCGTCAAGATTTACACAGCTCTTCACTGAGTATAAAAAAGCTCCAGGTGTTACAAAAGAGAGACTTTATCTTGAAGCGGTAGAATCAGTATTATCAAACAGTAGCAAGGTTATGATTGATGTAGAGGGTGGGAATAATATGATGTACTTGCCTCTTGATCAACTTATTAATAGGAATCAAACTAGAGCTAGCGGCAATGAAAGTGACGATACAACGAATGAGAGCTCATCTATCATGGATCAGATTAGTGAAACCAAAAACAATTTTAATTTAAGAAAGAGGGATCTTTATAATGAATAACAGAAATTTACTCACAGCAATCCTTGCGATAGTGCTAGTAGCATATTCTTCAACTTTTATTGTTGACGAAAGAGAAGTTGTAATTAAATTTAGACTTGGTGAAATTGTCTCCTCATATAATGAACCAGGGTTGTATTTTATGATTCCATTTCTTAATAATGTCAAAAAGTACGACTCTCGTATACTCACAATGGACTCCAAGCCAGAACAGTTCCTTACCAGTGAGAAGAAGAATGTGATTGTGGACTCTTTTGTTAAATGGAAGATCTCTGATCCTAGAAATTTTTATAGATCATCCAAAGGAGATGAGCGAATAGGTGTAAATAGATTATCACAGATAGTTAATGATTTAACGAAAAGTGAGTTTAGTAAGAGAACGGTGAATGATGTTGTATCTGGCGATAGGACTGAAATTATGGCTAAAGTGACCTCAGGCGCAAATCAACTTTCACAGGCTTTAGGAATAACTGTAGTCGATGTCAGACTTAAAAAAGTAGATCTTCCTGATGAGGTAAGTAACTCTGTATACGCCAGAATGGTAAAAGAAAGAGCTACAGTAGCAAAATCTTTTAGATCTAAAGGAAAAGAAGAGGCTAAAGGAATTACATCACTTGCAGAACGTGAATCAGAGACAATTATTGCTGAAGCCTATAAAAAATCTCAGGAAATCAAAGGTGAAGGAGATGCACAGTCAACCCAAATATATGCTGATGCTTTCTCAGTTAGTCCGGAGTTTTATTCATTTTATAGAAGTTTGGAGGCGTATAAATCTACATTTAATGATAAAAGTAATATGATTTTACTTCAGCCAGATTCTGACTTCTTCAAATACTTCAATGATACCGATGGTGTTAAAAAATAACTACGCTTGAAATATTATTACTCGTCATCGCTTTTATATTTATAATTGAGGGAATCATACCTCTAATCTATCCTGCTAAATTTAAAGAAACTATCTCATATATTGTTGAAATGAATGATAAGTCATTGAGAATCATTGGTCTTACATGTATTATCTTTGGACTGATTATCTATTATTTAGTTTTTATGCTATGATTACTCAAAAATTTCTAATACCAGATGGAATTGAATACTACACTGACAAGGAAGCATTGCTATTTGAACAAACAAAATCCTCAGTTTTTAAAATCTTTAGCAAATATAAATATAAATTCGTAATCACGCCGATAATCGATTCAGTAAATAATCTAACAAACCTTAATGGTGATAATCTTAAAAGCTTTACTACATCACTAAATCATAAAAATAATCTGGGTATACGCGCTGATATCACACCACAAATTGTGAGACTTGATTTCCAGTCGTTTAAAAATAACAATCCATCTAAATACTCTTATATGGGAGATATATATCGTGATACTCCGTCATCATTTGATAGGAATAACCCCTACCAGATTGGAGCAGAATATTTCGGTATTGTGAAAGATAGTGTTGATGTGGAGTTGATGAAAATGTGTTACGAAATCATTTCCCTATCAAAAAGAAACAGAATCATAGTTGAATTGAATGATTCCTACTTCATAAAAAAATATTTAGAATCGTTAGATATATCCAAAAGAAATAAAAAAGATCTTATTGATTATATCGGCATGAAATCAAAAATTGATATTGATAATCTTTTCAGAGAATTAAAGCTGCCAAAAAGAAAATATGAAGAATTATCTGACTTAATGGCTATAGATGGGCCAATAGGACTTACTAATAAAATCAAAAAATTCTCTGATAAGTATTCCTATGACTGTAATAAAAGTCTTAAGTCATTACGAAACATATCTTCAAAAATCAAGAATCTTAAACATATTGAATTATGTATTGACCTTTGTTCATCTGAATCCATGGGTTATGAGTCTGGATTTAATTATTCATTTTATGTTGAAAATCTCGGTAAACCATTAGCTATTGGGGGTAGATATGAGGCATACAAACATAGTGATCAAACTACTAGATATGCAACCGGTTTCAGTGTAGACCTAAAAGATATAATAACTATTTATGAAAAATAATATATTTCTAATAGGAACACACTGGGGTGATGAGGGCAAAGGGAAGGTAGTAGATGTTTTATCTGAAAATGCATCCGCATGTGTTAGGTTTCAAGGAGGCCATAATGCAGGGCATACCTTAGTAATTGATGGTAAAAAATTTATTCTTCACTTAATTCCATCTGGAATACTTAGAGATGATGTTAAATGTGTCATTGGAAATGGTGTCGTTGTATCTTTAGATGCACTATTAGCAGAAATTAATGACCTTAAAGCAGGAAATGTTCTTCTGGATAATAAACTATTTATCAGTCAAAACTGCCATATCATTCTTCCTAGTCATATTGCTCTCGATCAGGCTAGAGAAAAAAGTTTAGGAAAAAAATCTATTGGTACAACTGGAAGAGGAATCGGCCCTTGCTATGAGGACAAAGTATCTAGGAAGGGCATAAGATTAATTGATCTGAAAAATGAGGATATTTTTACTAAAAAACTTGTAAATTTAATGGAATATCATAATTTTCTGTTAAAGGATTATTTTCATGAGAGCGTAATTGACATCAATAAAGCTGCAAATGAGATTCTACAAAAATATCAAATCGTTAAAGAGTATATTTATGAGTCTGAAGAATTTGTTAACAATCTTTGTAAGGCTGGTGGTGTTGTTTTTGAGGGTGCTCAAGGCACAATGTTAGATATAGATCATGGAACCTTTCCTTATGTAACATCATCCAACACAACTCTATCGGGGGTAGTCTCTGGAACTGGCGTCAATATGTCACTTATCAAATATGGTCTCGGTATTACTAAAGCATACTCTACTAGAGTTGGTCATGGCCCTTTTCCATCTGAACTATCTAATGAAACAGGAAATAAAATTGGGAAAATTGGGGGTGAGATTGGAGCAACAACAGGTAGGACAAGAAGGTGTGGATGGCTTGATCTTAAAGTATTAAAGAATTCTATAAGACTAAATAATCTTACTGGTATTGCATTGACTAAAATTGATGTTTTGGATCACTTCAAAGAGATATCTATATGTGTCGATTATGGCTTAATTGACTATGAAACTTTTGATGTTCAAGACTTAGAATTTATAAAATTACCTGGCTGGGAATGTTCTACTGTTGGGATAAAAGATTATAATGAACTTCCTGCCAATGCTAAGTCATATATTGAAACAATAGAGAAACTAGCTGACATACCAGTGGATATTATTTCTACTGGACCAGGAAGGGAAGAAATTATTCAAAAAATAAACATTCTAAATGAATAACAGTAAGACAAAATATATTTATGGAATTCATACTATATCAAATATTATTAATTCAGATGTGAGCGTAATAAAAAAAATTTATTTCAAAAAAAATCCATTAAGTAAAAATTTGTCAAAACTTTATCAACAAGCACTTGATGCTAGTATTCATACAGAAGAAGCAGATTTAGATCAGCTAACTTTATTGTGTGAAAGTAGAAAACATCAGGGTGTTGTTTGTCAGCTCGATGAGAATAAATTATCAGGATTTAATATTGATAATTACTTAGCTCTGACGGAGAAGCCATTTATATTGATGCTTGATCAAATTAAAGATCCAAACAACCTAGGCGCATGTATAAGAACAGCGAATGCAGTCGGATGTGATTTAGTGATCAAGCGAAAATCAAATTCAGCACCAATGTCACCTGCTGTTCACAAATCATCTTGTGGTGGTACATCTGGTATAAGCATATATGAATCAAATGATTTGAATGGGATTATCAAAAAATTGAAGAGGAATAATATTATGATTATAGGGACAGATCATAGAGGAAAATCAGATTATCAAGAGATAAAAAAATTCAAATACGAGGAGGGTATATGCGTGATAATGGGCGCGGAGGACACAGGTATTTCCAGGGCTTTGAAAGATTCCTGTGATGAAATGTTCTCTATCCCTGTCTTTGGGAATGTAGAGTGTTTAAATATATCTGTCGCTAGCGGTATCATGCTTTATGAGGTGGCAAAATATCGATAAAAAAGCCTCCATTGTTTGAAAAAATCAACTTTGTGCTGTAGTATTCTCCTATTAAAATTATGAAAAGTTATGAATTAGTATTAATGTTTTCGGTGGGTGAAGATGCTCTCACAGATCAGACAATTGAAAAATATAAATCTGTGATTACAGAAGATGGCGGATCCATAGATAGGTTTGAGGATTGGGGTCCACTTAAGATGGCATACGATATAAATAAGGAAAACAAGGCTAGATATATTCTAGTTAATTTCACATCTAATACTCATGTAATTAGTCAACTTACTGAACTAATAAAATTCAATGATCATATCCTTAGGCACTTGATTATAAACACTAAAAAACCTCATACTGAACCATCGTTTATGAATAAGGAGCAGCTTAAATCTGCATAAATATCATGAAAAAAAGCGAAAATATAATTGATTATAAAAACCTTGGATATATCAAGAAGTATATCTCAGAAGCCGGAAAACTCATTCCAAGTAGAGCATCTGGACTTAATGCCAGTGAGCAAAGAAAAATGAACAAAGCAATTAAAACTGCTCGTTATCTTGCTCTGTTGCCGTACTGTGATAATCACAAAAGACAATGAAACTCGTACTCTTAAAAGACATCAAGCATCTCGGTAAAGTTGGCGATGAAGTGAACGTGAAAGGCGGATTCGCACGTAACTTTTTATTGCCAACTAAATCTGCTCTAACTCCTTCTGATGAGAATATTGAAATCATAAGTAAGATGAAAGATGAGCTAATGGAAAAAGAGAAAGAAGCGAAGAATCACGCATTAACTATCAAAGAAAAATTGGCTGGATATAAGCAAGTATACAATCTTGAGGTTAAAGAGGATTCTGATGAACTTTTTGGCTCAATAACGCTCCAAAATATTGCAGATAAAATCAAAAACGATGGTTTCGATATAGAAAAAAAGCAAATCAATCTACCTACAGGCGCAATAAAACAATTAGGAACATTTCATGCAAACATTACATTACACTCTGAAGTTTCATGCGACGTTGAGATAATTGCAGAAAAGTCTCACGAAATACAAGAATCTAATTAAGTCAATATACATTATTAATTAATTATCAGATACTATTCATGTATGAGTAGTATTCCAAAAGCCCCAATTTCAAGCGAATCTGAAAGAGCATTACTCGGCTCATTGATTATAGACTCTCAATCTTGGGAAAAAATATCAAATTTAATTTCTCCAAAAGATTTTCATGACCCAAAGAATAGAGATATTTTTTCAGAAATATACGATTTACAAATCAATAATCAACCTATAGATATTCTTATTCTCGAAGAGGCACTCAAATCAAGAGATAAATTAACCAAAGTTGGAGGTATTGAATATCTTAAAGAATTAGCAAAAACAGTCCCGACATCTGCTCATATTATTAAATATGCAGAAATTGTCAGAGAAAAATCTGTGATGAGAAAACTTATTGAGGCTAGTACTAGGACTATTGAGAGCGTTTACGATGAAAATTCCAGTGATATCAGAACAATTTTAGATCAGGCTGAGTCAGATATATTCTCCATAGCATCTGATACTAAAAAAAATGAAGGACTTGTTAAAATCGGCCCGATTGTTAATGAAATGGTAGACACAATCTATAATAAGAAGAATAACAACGTAACTGATTATCTATTGACTGGTTACACAAAGCTCGATGAATTAATGGGAGGGCTGCAAAACTCAGATCTCATAGTTATTGCTGCTAGGCCCTCTATGGGTAAAACCGCACTCGCAATGAATATCGCACAAGATATTGTTTTCAAACAAAAAAAGAAAGTAGGATTCTTCAGTTTAGAGATGTCCTCTCAGTCTATAGCATTAAGGATGCTATCTTCGCTAAGTACTGTCGAATTCTCTAAGATTAGGACAGGTGATTATGAGTCGTCTAATGACGATACTAGGGCAGTGACACAAGCCATTGATATGATGCAAGATTGCTCATTGTACATTGATGATACTGGTAGCATTACACCCATGACACTACGCTCAAGAGCTAGAAGGATGAAAAGAGAGACTGGTATTGATATGATAATACTTGACTATCTGCAGTTGATGTCACTCCCAGAAAAAAGTGAAAATCGTGTTAATGAAATCGCATCCATTACACGACAACTTAAAAGCCTTGCGAAAGAGTTAGATTTGCCAATAATCGCGCTGTCTCAACTTAACCGTAGTTTGGAACAAAGAAATGATAAGAGGCCATTTCTATCTGATTTAAGGGAATCTGGATCTATTGAGCAAGATGCAGACGTTGTTATGTTCATCTATAGAGATGATGTTTACAATCCGAATTCTGAGGATAAAAATGTTGCGGAAATAAATATCGCTAAGCATAGAAATGGACCAACTGGTACTGCTAAACTGACGTTTAGAGCTCATTGCACAAGATTTGAGGACTATCATCCACAAATCTTCGAGAAATCAGATAACTTGTAGTGCTATTCTTTAAGTAAATCAAGTTTATTAGGTTTATTTTCCCATTCTTTGGCATCTGCGGGAGCAGATTTTGCCTCAGTTATAAGTGGCCATTTTTTTGATAGTCTTGTATTAATTTCAAGAAACTTTTTATCTTCAGCCTTTAAGTCATCCTCCGATAATATTGCATTTATTGGGCATTCAGGTTCGCATAAACTACAATCAATACATTCTTCAGGGTTTATAACTAAAAAATTTGGACCCTCATGAAAGCAATCTACAGGGCAAACTTCAACACAATCTGTATATTTGCATTTGATACAATTTTCGGTTATCACATATGTCATTGAAATAGATTTTAGCATATGAAATATGAAAAGACATTTACAAAAAAATTAATCTAATCAATGTAATTCATTAAACTTAAAATGATACCTGTGATGAGACTGTTCTCAAATCGATTCATAAATACAAATATCTATAAAATAAGATTGAAGAATAGATACATTTTTATTAATATCGTTTCAGTATTCCTCGGTAGCTCAGTTGGTAGAGCGAGTGACTGTTAATCACCAGGTCGGCGGTTCGAGTCCGTCCCGAGGAGCAGCCTAAATAACTAGCTTATATTTTAAGAGATACTTGTAACCTATGCATTGCATCTTTTAACGATTCCATATCTATGGCAATGGAAATCCTAATATGGCCCTCTATTCCAAATGCACTTCCTGGGACTACAGCAACTTTCGAATTTTCAAGAATAAATAGCGCAAGCTCAGAATCATTGGAAACATTGTCATTCATTTCAATATGTTTTTTAAACGATGGAAAGACATAAAAAGTCCCATCAGTTGGCCTGCATACAACGCCATCAATTTTGTTAAGTTCTGAAACAACATAATCGTGTCTTTTTTTATATTCATCATTCATCATTGGCATTTCTTTACACTCATTAGATAGAGCAGAGCATGCAGCGGCTTGTGATATTGAGCTTGCGCAAGAGGTACTTTGAGATTGAAGTGTTTTCATTTTTTTTATGATTTCTCTATTGCCTGCTGCATAACCAATTCTCCATCCAGTCATAGAGTATGCTTTTGAGACACCGTTTAGTATGATTGTCCTGTCTTTAAGTTCTGGGCAAACATTCAGTATATTCTTGAATTTTTCTTTCCCCCAATGTATATGCTCATAAATATCATCAGATGAAATAAAAATATTATCATTTTCTAAAAGAACATCTGATAATTCTCCTAATAGTTTAGAATCATAGTATTTTCCACTTGGATTATTCGGACTGTTAATCATGAAGAGTTTTGTTTTCGTTGTGATCAATGACTTAAATTGTGTAATATCAATAGAAAAATCATTATCATAATCTGTCTCTAACATTACAGGTTTTCCTCCAGAATATTTCACCATATCTGCATATGAAACCCAATATGGCTGAGGAATAATTACTTCATCTCCATCGTCAACAATCACCTGAAGAAAATTGAATATGGATTGTTTACATCCTGCGGAGACTATTATCTCATCTAAGTTATAATCAAGATTATTTTCTTTTTTGAATTTATTCACTATTGCTTTTTTTAAATCTGATGTTCCATCGACTGGAGTATATTTTGTCATGCCTCTGTCTATAGCCTCTTTTGCATCTTTTTTAATATATCCAGGCGTATCAAAATCTGGTTCACCAACTGTGAGAACTATAATATCCTCTCCCATATTACGAAGCTCATTTGCCTTTGATGTCAGAGCCATTGTGGAGGACGGATTAATTAATTTTATACGATTTGATAATTTCAATAGAGTTCCTATAAAAAGGCTATGATATCATGAAAGAATAAACAGAGTGAAAAACTATTTTGAAAAGACTTACTATTCAATCAGATATGAAACCAAATGGTGACCAACCGAAGGCAATTAGTGCCCTAGTAGATGGCATCAATAAAAACCAACAGCATCAGACTCTTCTGGGTGTTACTGGCTCAGGTAAGACATATACAATGGCAAATATTATTGAGCAGACAAATAAAACAACACTTATTCTGGCTCCTAATAAGACACTAGCTGCTCAACTCTATGCAGAAATGCGAGAATTCTTCCCCAAAAACTCTGTTGAATATTTTGTATCATACTATGATTATTATCAGCCTGAAGCTTATGTACCAGTTTCCGATACTTTTATTGAGAAAGATGCTTCATTAAATGAGCATATTGAACAAATGAGATTATCAGCAACAAAATCTCTTACGGAAAGGAAAGATGCCATCGTCGTAGGTACCGTATCAGCAATTTATGGTTTAGGCGATCCAGAGACTTATTTTAAGATGATTTTGCATATTGTTAAAGGTGATATTATTAACCAAAGAGATATTCTAAGGAAATTGACTGAATTGCAATATACAAGGAATGATCTTGAGCTTCGTCGTGGTACATACCAGGTGAAAGGTCAAGTTATAGATATATTTCCAGGTGACTCCGAAAAACATGCAGTTAGAGTAGATCTTTTTGGTGATGAGGTAGAAAATATTTTCTTGTTTGACCCTTTGACAGGGGATATCGTAAAACAGCTAAATCGAGTTACCGTGTATCCGAAAACACATTATGTAACTCCACAAAATATCATTGATGATGCCATGGTAAACATAAAAAAAGAACTTAAAGATAGAATCAAATTCTTTGCTGAAAATTCTAAAGCAATTGAAGAACAGCGAATACGAGAGAGGACGAATTATGACTTAGAAATGATGAAAGAGATGGGGTATTGCTCTGGCATTGAAAATTATTCACGATATTTATCAGGACGAAAACCAGGCGAACCACCTCCATGTTTGCTAGATTATATGCCAAAAGATGGTCTTGTAATAATTGATGAAAGTCACGTTGGTGTTCCTCAAATGGGAGGAATGTATAGAGGAGATCAGTCACGCAAACAAACATTAGTTGATTATGGATTTAGATTGCCGTCAGCGATGGATAATCGACCTTTGAAGTTTGATGAATTTGAATCATATGGCTTTCAAACGATTTATGTTTCTGCTACTCCGGGACCTTACGAAATAGATAAATCAACATCTGTTATCGAGCAACTAATTCGTCCTACTGGACTAGTTGATCCGACAGTTGATATAAGACCTTCATCCAGTCAAGTTGAGGACGTATTATCTGAAATTAATAAAGTAATTGAAAATGGAAATAGAGTTTTAATAACGACTCTAACAAAAAAAATGTCAGAGAATTTGTCTGAATACCTCCAGGAACATAACATTAAAGTTAAGTACCTTCACTCAGATATTGATACCGTCGAGCGTGTTGAAATAATAAGAGATTTAAGAAAAGGTGATTTTGATGTTTTGGTAGGTATAAATTTGTTAAGAGAGGGTCTAGATATTCCAGAGGTTGAATTAGTGGCAATCTTTGACGCCGACAAAGAGGGTTTTCTAAGATCAGATAGATCGCTAATTCAAACAATTGGGAGAGCAGCAAGAAATATTAAAGGAAGATGCATCTTGTACGGAGATGATACGACAGGTTCAATGCAAAGAGCAATTGATGAGACAAATAGAAGAAGAGATTTGCAAATTAAGTATAACAATGAAAATAATATAAAACCAATGAGTATAACTAAGGATATCCGGGATGCTCTGGATGAGGATACATATGTCGACCATGATTCTCTTGATAAGCTCAAAATTGTAAGTAATAGCAAAAAGAAATTTACAAAAGTTGATAGTAATAATGTTACATCTATAATTACTCAACTGGAAAAAGAGATGTATAATCATGCTAAGAACTTAGAATTTGAGGATGCTGCAAAATTAAGAGATCAAATTAATGATTTGCAAGAAAAATTTTTAATGTTACCTAAAGTCAAAACATAATGGTTATCTTGTCTATAAATGTCTGTCATGTTAACTTACATAATCTTACAGGCGCGTAGCTCAGCTTGGTTAGAGCGCCACCTTGACATGGTGGAGGTCGTTGGTTCGAGTCCAATCGTGCCTATAATTCGAAATAATTATGATTGTAACAATTAATAAAAAAGAGTTTGAGGTAAAGAAGGACGATATTCTAGAGAATGTCATCAAAAAAAACTTTAAAGAAAAAAATATCGTGGCCGCAAGAGTCAACGATCAACTATCTGATTTGTCAAATACAGTCAAAGATAACTCTGTTGTTGAACTTGTGACTACTGATGATCAAGATGGTATAGATATTCTTCGTCATTCATGTGCTCATATTTTTGGCCATGCTATCAAACAACTTTATCCCGATGTCAAAATGGTAATAGGACCAGTAATTGAGAATGGCTTTTATTATGATATTCTGTCCAATTCCCCGCTAACAGATAAAGACCTTCCGGCAATAGAAAATAGAATGAGAAAGTTAGCTAAAAAAAACTATCCTATTCAACGAGAAGTAGTATCTAAAAAGAATGCTATATCAATATTTGAAGATAGAAAAGAGCCCTATAAGGTTGAATTGCTTAAAGAAATTCCTGAAAATGAGATAATTGCAATATATCATCATGAGGAATATATTGACATGTGCAGAGGTCCACATATAACTAACTCCAAGCACCTTACTGCATTCAAATTAATGAAAATTTCAGGTTCGTATTGGAGAGGTGACTCAAGTAATCAAGCATTAACTAGAATATACGGAACTGCCTGGGCTGATACAGATGCACTTAATGGTTATCTGAAATCTATAGAAGAAGCAGAAAAAAGCGATCACAGGCTACTTGGAAAAAAACTAGACTTATATCATTTTCAAGAGGAATCTCCTGGAATGGTATTTTGGCATGATAAAGGTTGGACTATATTTAATCTGATAAAAGATTACATTACAGGTTATTTAAGGAAAAACTCTTATAAAATTATCAATACTCCACAAATTCTAGATAAATCACTCTGGAAGAAATCAGGACATCTTGATAAGTTTGGTGATCTGATATTTGACGTTGGCTCAGAGAAAAGAGAATATGCGATTAAACCGATGAGCTGCCCTGGCCACATTCAAGTCTTTAATCAAGGTTTAAAAAGCTATAAAGATCTACCTTTAAAATATGCAGAATTCGGTTTTGTTCATAGGAATGAGCCATCTGGGACGCTTCATGGACTTCTTAGAATAAGGGCATTTACACAAGATGATGCGCATATATTTTGTACAACAGATCAAATAGAGGATGAAATATCATTATTAATCAATGATATAAAGAATATATATAAAAAATTTGGATTCAATGATCTGACAATCGAATTATCCACGAGGCCTGAAAAAAGAGTTGGCTCTGACGAAATTTGGGACACTGCAGAGAGAAGCCTTAAACAATCACTAGAATCAAATAAGATTAAATATGCAGAGAATCCTGGTGATGGTGCTTTCTATGGTCCTAAAATTGATTTTTCGCTAAAGGACTCTCTCTCAAGAGTATGGCAGCTCGGTACCATACAACTTGATTTCTCAATGCCTGAGAGATTAGATGCTTCATTTATAGATAGTGATGGAAACAAAAATATACCAGTGATGATACATAGGGCTATATTAGGCTCTCTAGAGAGATTTGTTGGCATTTTGATTGAGCACTATTCGGGTAACCTACCATTATGGTTATCACCAATTCAAGTGGTAATTTTAAATATTACAGATAATCATATAGCATATGCAAAAGAGGTTAATGCTAGATTTTTGGATGCTGGTTTTAGGTCAGAAGCTGACCTGAGTAATGAAAAGATTAGCTATAAGATTAGAAATCATGCCATGACTAGGGTACCATACATGGTTATTATCGGTGACAAAGAGCAAAATCAAGGACTGATATCTATCAGAGATAGAGCAGGAAATGACTTAGGCACTCAAAGCTTTGATGATTTTGAGAAGTTACTAATAAAAGAGAGCAATTAACTATAAAGGAGAAATACCATATCGAATATTAAAAGAATGCGCATCAATGATCGTATTAACGCCCATGAAGTCCGCCTAATATCATCAACTGGAGATCAGGTTGGTGTAGTTTCCAAAGAAAAAGCACTTGAACTAGCTAAGAATGAAGAGCTGGATCTTGTTGAAATAGTTGCTAATCAATCCCCACCCGTCTGTAGGATAATGGATTTCGGTAAGTATAAGTTTGAACAGTCTAAAAAAGCCCATGCAGCTAAGAAGAAACAAAAACAAATTCAAGTTAAAGAGATTAAATTTCGACCTGGTACGGAAGAGGCTGATTATCAAGTTAAGCTGAAAAATTTGATAAAATTTCTTCAAGGTGGAGATAAAGCGAAAATAACCATGAGATTCAGGGGACGAGAAGCCGCGCATCAGATTATAGGGCGCGAATTCCTGGAAAGAGTTGAGAGAGATTTATTTGACTATGGTGCAATAGAGCAAAAACCAGCATTTGAAGGCCGACAAATAGTAATGGTTATAGCACCGAAGAAATAAATAGGATATACTACCGAAAATATTTACTTGAGTATGATTTATGCCAAAGATTAAAACACACAGTGGGGCTGCAAAAAGATTCACTAAAACTTCGTCTGGGAATGTCAAAAGAGGACAGTCTCACAGGAGTCATATACTCACTAAAAAAAGCACAAAAAGGAAAAGGCATCTAAGAGATGACCTTACAATCAGTCCTGCAGACAAACCTGCTATAAAACGTATGCTACCTTACTAGAGAGATATCAAAGATGGCAAGAGTAAAGAGAGGAGTAATAGCAGGAGCAAGGCATAAAAAGATATTAAAACTTGCCAAGGGTTATAAGGGAGCAAGAAGCAGAGTTTTTAGAGTTGCAAAGCAAGCTGTGATTAAAGCTGGTCAATATGCATATAGAGACAGAAGACAAAAGAAAAGGCAATTTAGATCTTTATGGATAGCTAAGATTAATGCAGCTGCAAGGCTAAACAACCTGTCATACAGTAAGTTCATGCACTACCTACACAAATCTGAACTTGAGATAGATAGAAAAGTTCTCGCGGATATTGCTGCAAATAGCCCTGAGAGATTTTCTAGTATCGTAAAGACTGTCGTTCCTAATTAGATTACTTCATAGTTGTGAAATTAAATCATCATGATTTAGAAGCTTTACTCAAAAAAGACCTTCTTACTTGTAAAAAAGAACATGACTTACTTCAAATAAAATCTAAGTTCTTAGGGAAAAAAGGTTACTTAACAAGTTTATTTTCATCATTAAAAGATATGCCCGACAAAGATCGGAAAGAACTTGGAGCACAATTAAATCAAGTTAAAGTCGTTTTAATGCGATTGGTTGATGAAAAACTGTTAGAGTTAAACTCGCTTAGCAAAGCTACAGTCAAAAAAGACCTTGATGTCCCAGCAAGGCATCATCACTATGGCTCACATCATCCTATATCACTTGTGATAAATAAGATAGAAAACATATTTGTTGAATATGGTTTTGAGACTCATGATGGTCCAGAAATAGAAAATAATTTTTATAATTTTGAGTCACTTAATATATCTGATAATCATCCTGCTCGTGATATGCATGACACTTTTTATATTAATGATAAACATCTTCTTCGTACTCATACTTCATCGGTACAGATTCATGCTATGGAAAAAGGCGAACCTCCATTTAGAGTTTTAGCACCTGGCAGAGTATACAGATGTGATTCAGACCCTACTCATTCACCTATGTTTCATCAAATTGAAGGATTGTGCGTTGATACTGACATCACCTTTGGCAACTTGAAATGGATTTTGAATGATTTCATTCATAAATTTTTTGATTCAAACAAAATAAAAACAAGATTTAGACCTTCTTATTTTCCATTTACTGAACCATCTGCTGAGATGGACATCATGTTTAATGGTAAGTGGCTGGAAGTTCTTGGTTGTGGAATGGTACATCCAAATGTATTAAAAAACGTCAAAATTAATCCTAGAAAGTATTCTGGATTTGCATTTGGTCTTGGTATTGAGAGATTCGCCATGCTGGCATATAAGATAAAAGACTTGAGAGTTTTTTTTGAAAATGACATTAATTTTCTAGAGCAGTTCAAGTATCAGAGAAAGCTATGAAAGTAAGTAGAAACTGGATATCTGAGTTTGTTAACATTCGTAAAAATATCAATCTTGAGAGTGAACTTACTCAATTAGGACTTGAGGTTGATTCAATAAAAAAATCAGCTAGAGACGACATTATAGATATTGAATTCACACCCAATAGGGGTGACTGCTTATCAGTAATGGGAACTTCTAGGGATCTTGCTGCGCATAAGAACAAAAAGATTCTATTGCCACAAGCTAGCCCATATAAAGTAGAAAAAGAAAAAACATGCTTTAATAAAATTTCCCAGGACATCTGTCCAGAGTATAGACTTATGGAGATCTCAAATATAAATATTAATAAGCAAACTCCGAGGTTAATCAAAGATAGATTAAATAAATCTGATATATCAATAGTAAATCCTATTGTTGATATTTCCAATTATGTGATGATTGAAATTGGCCAACCCACTCACGCGTTTGATAAAGATAAGATTAATGGAAAACTAAGTATCATTCGTGTTAAAAAGAAATGCACTTTCACCGGCGTTAATAATAAAAAATATAATATCAGTATAGGTACGCCAGTGATTATCGATGATAATAATATTATTCATGCATTACCCGGTGTAATGGGAAGTAAAGTATCATCTGTCACTAGAGATACAAGAAATATATTATTTGAAAGTGCTTTTTTTATTCCAGATACCGTAAGATTACTCTCGAGAGAATATAGAATTCAAACTGACTCTTCATACAGATTTGAAAGAGGTGTTGATTTTAAACTTCAAGAGTTTGCTCTATCTAGAATACACTATATCTTAAACACAATCATTCCTCTTGAAAGTTGCAAATTGAAAAAAATTACTCATACCCATATATCAACGAAGCAAAAATCTTTTAAATATGATCCTAATCTATACAAAAGAATTTTAGGAATAGAATTATCACAGAATAAGATTAAGTCGATTATAAAAAGTCTTGGTTTTTCAATTAAATCAAATGTGGTAACTGTTCCAAGCTATAGATTCGATATATTCTCCAATTATGATTTAGTTGAAGAGGTAAGCCGAATGATTGGATATAATGATATTAAAGAAACTCCTTTAAGATTAACAAACACTATAAAGAAAAAGAACAATAATTATTGTAGTCAACTCGTAACTTTGGGTTACAAAGAAGTAATCAATTTCACTTTCATATCGCAAAACTACTCAAATAAGAATAATCATTTAGCTCTCGATAATCCAATTTCCAAAGACAAATCTATAATGCGGGATTCATTGATTCCGGGGTTATTGAAAAACATAAATTATAATCAAAATAGACAGCACAAGAGTATACGGCTTTTTGAAACAGGTAAAATATATGCGAAAGATAAGACAAAGATTATAGAGCCAAAAGTTATATCCGGAGTTTTATTTGGATTGAGATCGTCACATGATTTGGTTTGTAATCAGTATAGTTTTGGTATTGACGACGTCAAAGCTGACATATTATCTCTATTTCCAAATTGCGTTTTTAAGAAAAACTCTGATTCAGTATATTTTGATAATAATAACTCTCTAAGAATGACAATCAATGATAAGTGTGTGGGAGAGTTTGGGCTTGTTAGAGCAGACTGTATTGAGGCTTTTGATATAAAAGATGATGTGTTCGCATTTGAGATATATGAGGACAAGTTGTCAAATACAAGCAAAATATCTTATTCTGAGATTTCTCCATTTCCTGCTGTATTCAAAGATATTACACTGATAACTAAAATTGATGACAACATTTCATACATCATTGAACAGGCGCAAAAAAATAGCTATAAATATATGAAAAATATAAGGATTAAAGATATATTTATTGATTCAGATAATTTACAATTAAATAATAGAAATGTTACGTTGGAAATTTGTCTCCAATCTGATGTTAAGACTTTAAGTGATAATGAAATAACCTTTGAAATTAAACAAATCACTAATTATTTAAAAGATAGGTATAAAATTAGTATTAAAGAAGCGCAATGACAATTACTAAAGATTCTCTAGTCGAAATGATTCACAACGAGATTGGACTTAATAAGAGAGAGGCTAAAGAATTAATTGAATGTTTCTTTGAGGAAATTAAAAAAACATTAGAAAACGGCAATGATATTAAGTTATCAGGCTTTGGTAATTTTATGCTAAGAGATAAATTACCGAGACCAGGAAGGAACCCGAAAACAGGAGAGGAAGTCACAATTTCATCTCGAAGAGTTGTAACCTTCAAATCTGGCTTAAAATTGAAATCTAAATTAGAGGCTTATGATGGATCAGACTAGTTCTATCGAAATTCCCAACAAACGATACTTTAGCATAGGCGAAGTCTCAAAAATTACAAAAATCAAGACTCACATTCTAAGATACTGGGAAAAGGAATTTGAGATATTAGAGCCTGTAAAAAGAACAGGTAATCGGAGATATTACTCTCAAAATGATATTTTAACAATTTTAAAGATTAATGAATTGATATCAATACAAGGTTTTACTATCGAAGGCGCTAAACATAAAATTGTTTCAAAATCTGATAGCACATCACAAGATAACCCAACTTTATCTCTAATAAAAAAAGATATTCAAAAGATAATAGATGCACTTGAAAAATAATGATGTATTATACTCACCAATTTATAATTACAGTGAGTATGAAGTAATAAAACAAAATAACTTCCGTTACTATAAAATAGAGAATAAACTTGTTCCAAGCGTTACATCCATACTAAGATTATCTAGACTAAATCAAAAAGATAATTTTTCATCTCAGCAAGCAAATAACTTTGAGATAGGGAATCTTATGCATTATTATTTAGACAGATATGTTAAAAATAAAAAAATATCCTTGGAAGATACAGATAACTCGAAGATTGCACTCAATTTAAGTAAGGCGATAATCGATAAAATTTTCCCAATGATAGAAAAATTCATATCCTCAGAAGCCTCAATACATATGGACTATGAGTATGCTGGAAGGTTAGATTTACTTGCTACGGTAAAAGGTGAATTAACTATTATTGATTATAAGTCATCATTTAGGAAAAAGTCTTCATTTCAAATTGACGAGCATTTTCAACAGTTAGCTGCTTATGCAATGGCGCATGATAATATGTTCAATACTAAAATTGAAAAAGCTATGATATTCATCGCATACAAAGAGTCATATGATTATGAAGTAATTGAGGCTGATTCATCTTTACTTAAGAGCTACAAAGATATGTGGATGGACAAGCTTCAGTATTATAGTGACGTGTCACAATGAGCAAATTAATAGATCAAGTTAACGAAATGATGGAGCAAACTAAGCTTAACAAGCTCAAATTGGATGAGCTACGGGGGTTAGTTTGACTACAATACACTGAACCAAAAAATTTCTGATATAACAAATACGCTTAATAAACCGGATGTATGGAATGACAGAGACAAACTGACACACCTAAATAAGAAACTGAAAAAGCATACTCTGTTAAAATCTAACATAGATGAAATATCCTCTGATATAGATTTAATATCATATTCACTTGAAGCAATACTAAATGACTCATCAAAAGATGATGAAAAACTCTTAATCGATATGTCAGAACTGCATGTGTCAACTTCATCTAGACTTGAAAAGCTCTCTTTTACACAACTATTTAAAGGAGAAAATGATGATGCTAATGCTTATATCGATATTCAATCTGGGTCAGGCGGTACAGAAGCACAAGATTGGGTCGCAATGATTATGCGCATGTATTTGAAATGGATTGAAAAACATTCATTCAAATCTGAAATTTCTGAGGCAAATGAAGGCGAAGTAGCAGGATTCAAAAATGTCACAATTAAAGTTGATGGTGATTACGCCTATGGTTGGCTAAGAACAGAAACAGGGGTACATCGTTTAGTTAGAAAATCTCCATTTGATTCAGGTAACCGAAGACACACATCATTTGCCTCAGTTTTTATCTACCCACAAGTTGATGATTCATTTGAGATAGAAATCAACCCATCTGACCTTAGAATTGATGTTTTTAGAGCAAGTGGAGCAGGCGGGCAACATGTTAATACCACTGAATCAGCTGTTCGTATAACTCATCTACCTACAAAAATTGTTGTTCAATGTCAAAATGATAGATCTCAACATAAAAATAAAGAATCAGCTATGAAACAGTTACGTGCTAAACTATATGCACATGAATTGAATAAAAAGAATGAAATTAAAACACAAGTTGAATCTGAGAAATCAGATATAAGTTGGGGTAATCAGATAAGATCTTATGTTTTGGATGATTCAAGAATTAAAGATTTAAGAACAAATTTTGAAACTGGAAACACTCAATCTGTTCTCGATGGTAACCTTGACGATTTCATACAAGAAAGCCTTAAAAGAGGGTTATAAATGTCAGAAGAAAATAAATTAATAGTAGAAAGAAAGAAAAAATTGCAGGCGCTCTCAGAATTGACCGCGCTTTATCCTAATGATTTCAAGCGAAATACTTTTGTCCAGGAACTTGTGGCTAAATATGGCGATAAAGCCAAAGAAGATTTAGAAGAAGAAGATACTTCATATTTAATAGCAGGAAGAATACTAACAATTCGAAAAATGGGAAATTCAACTTTTGCGAATCTACATGATGACTCAGGAAAGATACAACTATTCCTCTCAAAAAATGGAACAGGCAAAGAACAATATAGTCTCCTTGATCAAACAGATCTGGGTGATATAGTTGGTGTAAAAGGAAT
>MDTE01062261.1_pt1 | contig 76191 bp, 45 predicted proteins | sample 811231 | NCBI WGS metagenome assembly MDTE01 (sample SAMN05326651, study PRJNA326480) | marine metagenome | isolation source: seawater | place: Indian Ocean: Red Sea | collected 2010 | reverse complement strand
GCGATTCGGGATTCTGGTTTGCCCATGTCTTTTCGAATTCCGTCGAGAAAACCGATCTGCTGCGGACCTACTGGCACCAGGACGGAAAAAAACTGCCTGGCCGGTGGTACAACGTTCCGCTGTCAGAGAAGGCCAGAAGAAACATCTGGTACACGTTCTATTTCGACCGCCGGCACGTTGAAGTGTATGCGGGGTTTGATGGGTACGATGACAGTGAATCCGCACTGGTCGGAAAGTATGAACACAAAATGACAAACATCTCCTCCCGAGGACCGGTGTTTCTCAAGATGTGTGGGAGCAATGTCAAGATTGGCGAAATCAGCTTGATGCGGCCTGCTCCGTAAGCTTTCGAAGAATTGGTTTCACGTGAACTGACCTTACTCCCTCCCGTTGTGCCAGTGGAAATAAGAGAACCAGCCGGATCTGAGTGATCCGGAAAGGTGATTCTCGAGATGTCCAGCAAGCGCCACAGCGTGGAGCAGATCATCGGCAAGCTGCGTCAGGCCGATGTGGAATTGGGCCAGGGTAAGACCGTCGAGGAGGCGTGTCGGTCCCTAAAGATCACCATGCAGACGTACTACCGCTGGCGTCAGAAGTACGGGGGCATGCAGCCGGCAATGGCCACGCGACTCAAGGCGTTGCAGAAGGAGAATGCTCGCCTGAAGAAGGTGGTCGCCGACCAGGTCCTGGACATGGAGATTCTTCGGGAGGCGGCCCAGGGAAATTGGTAGGCCCCCGGCGAGTCGCGGCGGTCACGGAGGTTCGTCTTGGGGCTCCTGGCGGTGTCCCCCGTGAATTGCCGCGGCGCTGCCCACCGTTCCCAAACCGGTTGAAATCGATCCACCCAGAATCGACAATTTGCGGAGACGGGTTCTCGGTCTAAACCGACCGAGGTTCCGACGCCGTTTCTCACTCGAAATCTCACTCACCGGGATGGATTTTCATGAATCGCTTTCCTTTCTCGCTACCGTTTTTGACGCTGCTGCTCGCAACCACACCGCTTTCAGACCTGGCACTTGACGAAGCCAATGCCGACGATGTCGATGTCAAACAAATCAACAAGGAAGTCGATGCCGTCCTCATCGCGTGGGAGAAAGCATTCAATGCCAAGGACGCGGATCGCGTCATTTCCCTATACGCCGAGCGGTTCGACGTCATCTACGAAGACGACGTTCGTCACCGAACCCGAAAGTCTCTCAAGAACCACTTCGAGAAGCGTTTCAAGGAAGAGCCAAATCGCAAGGTCGCCATCACCGACGTCGAGCGGTTGATCGTGTCGCCGACGCTGGTGATCGAATCGGGGGTCTGGGCCAACACTGGAGGGACGGACAGTTCACGCCCCACCCGAGGCCGTTATTCCTGCACACTGCAGAAGGTCAACGGGACATGGCTCGTCATTCACGACCGCTCCTGGGGCATGCCACTGGCCGAAGGGCGGTCTGAACTGCGCACCCGCGACCCACTCTCAGACCGGGCGCACGAGTTCTTCCAGGCCTTTTCCAAAGACGATAAGAAATTCTTGGAGAACATCTTCACCGACGACGTGGAAGTCTGGGTCAACGACCTCAAGGTCACCGGTAAGAAGGCCTATCTGAAGCGAGCTCATCACATCTTGAACAACCTTTACAAGAAGGTTGAATTCGGCAGGCTCCACGTTCACACGAATTACTTCAGCCCCAACGCCCGGGGTTTCGACGGCAAGACGATCAGTGAAATTCACCCCGGCCCTGTGATCTGGACGAATGCGTGGTTCGATCTTGACGTCGTCGGTCGCACGACAAAGCGGGCCAAGGTCATGCGCAGCCACGTGGATCTCCGATGGCAAGACGGGAAAATTGCCGAGATGCTTGTCTATGGCGATTCGTCTTTCATGGCAAAAGAGCAGTCCGCCTTTGACGACTCCCAAAGGGCGACGGCGACCCTGAAAGACTTTGAAAGGTACTGCAACGCGAATGTCGGTTCGTGGACCGGCCAAGTCTCTTCGGTTATCAGCGAACCGAAAGTCGGCGGAAAAGGAAAAGCCGCCACCTATTTCTGGGCGGCGACCCGGATTCACTCCGGTAAAGCCATGCAGATCAAGGGCGTTGGCCCGAACACCAGCGGACGGATGTTGTTCTACTATGATGCCGCGGCGAACAAGATACGCTCCAACGGCGTAAGCTCAGAGGGCGTCATCAACCGCGAGAGCCTTCATCCCTCGGGTGCCAGATCCTGGCATCGCCATACAGTGCAGACCGCACCCGACGGCACCACTCGCGAATTTCAGTCCACGCTGACATTCTCCGAAGACGGCAAGACACTGACGATTGTCATCAACGGGAAAACCGCAGACGGTGTCGCCACGAAACAGACCAATGTCTGGCGGCGGATAGAGAAGTAGGCGAGGCAGACTCCTCCGGGAGAAATTCTCAGGACGACTCGAACCGGTCTCCCCGGCCGACGGAGTTCCCCCGTTGGCCGGGACCCGGGTTTTGTCGCCCGACCCAGGTGATTCTGCAGGATGCCCAGGTGAAGCTCCCAGGGCGATCGGAATTCGTCGAGCCTGACACCACCTGATCGGCGACTTGGTCTCGCATCGCCGACGAATCGGGACACGGTCGATGCGCCTACAGGTTGTGCAGCAATCCGCGCATGTAGCCGACGGCAAACGAGATGTACTGCTTGGGCAAGCGACCTTCTCCGGTGATGCCGACCGGGTGGTCGAAGTCGATCACGCCGTCGTAGTCGACGTCATGGAGAGCCCGAACGACGTCCCCCATCTTCATCTCCCCGTCGTCGACAAAGACCTCCGAGTAGCCCCGGTCGTCGGGCAGCGTGCCGACCACGTTTCGAAAATGCACGTGGAACAACTGCTTTCGCTTGCCGAAGTGTTCAATCCCCTTCAGCACGTCCTCGCCCGACTCGTACCGCGTGCCACAACAGAACGTGATCCCGTTGTTGTCACTGGGCACTTCAGAAAACAGCCGGTCAAAGTCCCGGTGGCGACAGAGAATCTGAGGGCTGCCGACAAAGTCGTAGATCGGGGGATCGTTGCCGTGCATCGCGATCCGAGTCTTGGATCCGTCAACGATCGGGACCACCTGCCGGTAAATGTTCAACAGCCCCTTCCAGAGTTGTTCGCTCGTCACCTTGTAACGAGGCTTCCACCGCATCGACTCCACGCGATCCTGGTCGAAGTGCAGGTAGCGATATCCACCACGACCTCGCTTGCGGACCCAGCGATCCCGGTTTTCCGTCAGATGCAAGCGAGCCTGGCAGGCCTGGATCCCATACACAGGAATCTCGTGCTCAACGAGCAACTCGCCCATCCGCTTCAGCTTGTCGATCTCCTTCTGGCTCTCGGAGCGTGCCAGGTGGGCGTTGAGATAGAACCTGGCTCGAGAATTGGCACGCTCGATTTTGAGACCCACTCCATCAAATCGTTTGATCAACTCCACCAGGTCGCGCCGCGTGAATTCCCCGTTCTCGGTGTATCCCTTAATCAGGTCGAGCGTGATGTCGACGTAATCGACCCCGATCTGCTTCAGGAACCGCAGGTCGTTGTCGTTCTCGCTTTTCATCCAGTTCTCGTTGATCCGCGTGCCGATCCGGATTTTTGTTTTCTTGCGACCACCTCGACGGCTGGCAGCTTCCGACTCGTTCCCAGCAGCCACGGCCAATCCCGCAACACCCGCTGCAGCGGCCTGCACAAAGCCCCGCCGTGTCGAGTGCCCCGCCAGACCCCATTCCACGCGTTGCTGCTGACTCATCGGTTGGTCTCCTGATCAGAATTCACGACTGCCGCCTCGACATCATACCGCTGCCGGACAAGAATTGACCAACGGTGGCACCACTTCCTCCTCCACACCAAACCCCCATGCCCGATCCCAGCAAGGTCTTCAAAATCGCTCGGCTCAGCCAGACCCTGGTCATTGTCCCGCAGGGCGCCACGCTGAACTTCCAATACAACGACGTCCATCTTGAGTCGAACGAGCTGTATCGGATCATCGACGAACCGGCGCTCAAGAATGTCCTCGTCGATCTCGGTGCCGTCACCTACATCGACTCGATCATCATCAGTTCGCTGCTGCGAGTACTCACCAAGTCTCGCCAGTTGGGCGGCATCGGCGTCTTCTGCTGCGCCAGCGACGACGTCAAGGAAGTTCTGAAGTGCATTCAGATTGGTCGGCTCTGGCCATTGTACGAGACCCGCGAGGAAGCGATCGCGGAGGTTGAACCGGCAGGAGCGGACGGGTGACAGACGACCGTCACTCCGAGGACGGGACCACTCTGGTGACCATCGGCGTTTTTCCCAATCTCACGGAAGCCTCGATCGTTCGCGGACAGCTCGACCAGGCCGGCATCCGCAGCTGGCTGCAGGACGAGCTCACTTCCGGGCAACTATTCCAGGTCGGCACCGCCCTCGGCGGACTCAAGCTCCAGGTCGCCAGCGATCAGCTCGAGTCGGCTCGAGAATTCCTGGCCCGCCAGGGACATCCGCTCGAGGACAGCTCGCCCTGGACCTGTCCGGCCTGCGAGAACGAAGTCGAGGGCCACTTCGAGATTTGCTGGGGCTGCCAGTGCCCGCGACCGGCCTAGTACTCGTTGTCCGACGCCCCGTCGCCTTCAAAGCCCTTGAAGTCGCTCTTGACCACCTGCCGCACCTCGCGGCCATTCGCCTCGGTCAACAACCTGACGACCGCCTCTTCCACTTTCATCATCCCGAGATCGCCGTCGATACGGTCGCGGAGTGCCACCGAGTCTTCGGCCGCCTCCTTGTCGCCCACCACGGCCATGTACGGAATGAGCTCCAGCTGTGCATCGCGGATTTTTGACTGCACCTTGGCACTCCGCAAATCGGTCGTCGCCCGGAAGCCGGCCGCCTGCAACCTGGCGGTCACCTGCGCAGCGTACTCCGCATGACGGTCCTCGCTGATCGGCAGCACGCGGATCTGCTCGGGCGCCAGCCACAACGGAAACGCCCCGGCAAAGTGCTCGATCAGCATGCCCACAAATCGCTCCATCGATCCGAAGGGGGCACGATGGATCATCACCGGGCGGTGAGCGCGGTTGTCCGAGCCGATGTACTCCAGGTCAAATCGCTCGGGCAGATTGTAGTCCAGTTGTACCGTTCCCAGTTGCCACTCGCGGCCGATGCAGTCGCTGACCATGAAATCGGCCTTCGGACCATAAAACGCCGCTTCGCCGGCACACGCTTCGTAGTCCAACCCGGTCTCTTCGAGCACGTTTCGCAGGCTCTGCTCGGCCCGATCCCAGTTCTCTTCGCTCCCCACGTACTTGTCGCTGCCCGATTCTCGCAGCGACAACTGCACGCGATAGTCGTCGAGTCCCACCGAAGCAAGTACGAACTTGACCAACTCCAGCGTGTCGCGGAATTCCTGCTCGACCTGCTCGGGCGTGCAAAACTGGTGCGCGTCGTCCTGGGTCAGACCTCTCACGCGGAGCATTCCGTTGAGTTCACCCGATTGCTCGTAACGGTAAACAGTCCCGAATTCTGCCAGCCGCACGGGCAACTCGCGGTAGCTGCGTGGTTGAGATTTGTAGATCTGCACATGATGGGGACAGTTCATCGGCTTGAGCAGAAACCGCTCCTGGGTCGACTCCCAGTGCCGCAGGAACGCGATCCGCTCATCCCTGGTAGCGGACTGGGGATAGCTCGATGTGTCACAGCCCAATACGGCAGCCGCATCACGCAACGCCTGCTCGTCCTTGTCTCCGAGAGCCCCTGACTCGAGCTTCTGGATCCACGCGTCGACGAGCTGTCCCGCGTCGTGAGTGAACAATGGTGCGAATTGGGAGTCTCTGTAGTAAGGGAAGTGACCGCTCGTCTCGTACAACTCGACTCGGCCGACATGAGGTGAATAGACCGGGTCATAACCACGGTTGAGCAACTCGGTCTTGATGAAGTCCTCGAGCCTGGTCCTCACACTGGCCCCTTTGGGCATCCAGAGACAGAGCCCCTGGCCGACATCCTGCGTGATCGAAAACAGGCCATGCTGCTTGCCGAGCACACGGTGGTCTCGTCGACGAGCTTCCTCGACCCGTTCCAGATACGCCGCCTGGTCCTTTTTGCTGAACCAGGCTGTCCCGTAGAGTCGCTGCAACCGCTTGCCGTTACTGGCATCACCCTTCCAGTGCGATCCTGCAACGCTGAGCAGCTTGAAGGCCTTGATCCGCCCCGCATCAGGTACATGGGGCCCGCGGCACAGGTCGACGAATTCCCCCTGCCGGTAAAAACTCAGCTCCGAGTGATCGGCGAGACCCGTTTCAATGTGCTCGACCTTCAGCCCCTGCTCCATCTCACCACAAAACGACATCGCCTCGTCACGATCGAGATGAAATCGCTCGAATGGCTCGGCCTCCTTGATGATAGACCGCATTTCCTGCTCGATACGCTCAAAGTCCTCCTCGCGGATTGGCTGATCCAGTTCAAAGTCGTAATAAAACCCGTTAGCAATGGTCGGTCCAAAGGCAAGTCCCACTCCCGGGAACAACCGCATCACGGCTCGAGCCATGATGTGAGCACAGCTGTGCCGCATCACGCCCAACGCCTCAGCATCCCGCGTGGTCACGAGCTTCAGAGGGACCGGGTCGATTTCGGTCAGATCCCGCAGCGGCCGCATCGCGTCGACGATCTCGCCGTCAATCTCGGCCGCCATCGTCGCCATGGCCAGCCGCTCGCCGATCCCCGCCGCCACGTCCAGCGCGGTGACCTCGTCCGGGTGCTCCTGGAGAGTTCCATCGGGAAGTTGGATCTGGATCATCTTCGTCTCACCTCGTTGCCACCGCAGGCACGACCACTACGAAAGGCCGCCATGCGAGAGCGATTTTGGGGTCTGCGAGTCCATGTAAGAGAGTCACTCTGCAAGCGTCAACACCGGTCAAAAGCACGATTTCACAGGCCCATGACCACCGCCGGGCAGCTTGACGATGTGCCAAAGCAGACGCTAGTTTTGTGGTTCGAGGACGATTAGCTCAGCCCGGTTAGAGCGCCACGTTGACATCGTGGAGGTCACTGGTTCGAATCCAGTATCGTCCACTTCCAAACCTGTTCTCTCGCAATGATTTGCGACAACACAGGTTTTTCAGGCGGCGGAAGTCCGCCGGCCAGTCCTCGCCGTCTATTTCTTGTTGACGGTGGCTGCCTTTTCGACCCGCGTCCGATAGAGGAAGGCGTCGGAAGTGAGCAGCGACGTGATCAGCGCTTTCATGCTGCCACCGCTTTCCCGATAGGCGCGATGAGCGGCTTGGAGAACCGGAGCATCATTGAGCGTCTCGTTCCGCCCCATCCAGAACCGGAATGCGTGACGGACAAACACCTGCTGGGTACGCTCGCTGCCAGCCAGTTTTTCGATCAGCTCCAGCGCGTTGCTGACCTTGCCATCGAGGGCCGGCACTCCCGAGTCGATGATCTCACCAGTCGTATCAACCGGCTTGTTGAGCTCAGTGCTGCGATACAGCCCCGCATGGTTGTACATCTCGAATGCCAGTCCCAGCGGGTCCATTTTCTTGTGACAGGTCCAGCAATACGCCTTCCTGGTGACACGCATCCGTTCTCTGAGCGTGTTTTTGGGTTCATCGGGCAACATGGCGTCGACCGTAATCGGCACGTCTGGAATCCCACCACCAAGCAGCCTCTCTCGAATCCAGCGACCTCGACGAATGGCGTGGTTGTCCATCGCGTCAGAGTGCGACACGAGCCAGCTGGGATGCGTCAGCAGTCCCAATCGCTGTCCGCTTGGGACGGTCGCCAGTGTGCGCTCTGGCTTCATCGACCCGTTGCCAAAACTGCGGCGGCTCACGCGAGCGAAAACGCGGGGGCCGGTGAGCTTGGCACTCTCGACAGCCTGGCTCGGTACTCGCCGACGTCTCTTCTTGGCCTGAGCCACCTTTTTCTTTTCTGCGGCCAGTGCACGCGTTTTCTGAGTCAACTTCCGCTTGTCGGCCTTGCTATCCGGCTTGTCCTTCAGCGTGGCCTCGAGCGCCGCCACATCATTTTCCAGGGCAGTGATCCGGGCCGCCTGCCGTTGTTCGGCCTCCTTCGCCGCCTTCCTGGCCGCGGCGACCGCTGACTGCCGTTCTTGAGGGGTGCGACGACGACCCAGGTAAACGCGGTCCGCCTTAGTGGCGACAACCTTGTCGGTGGTCAGCAACTGGCGCAGCACGTCCCGGTCATCTTGCAGGATGAGCTCCACCAGGCGGTCGGTGCTCGCGGTGGCATCAAACATCGCGCGGTAGTGCGACTGGCCGCGAGAGGGGGCACCGGTGTCGGTGAGCGCCTTGGTGTCCTTGCAGATGTATCCACCCAGGTCGTAGTCGAAGTAGTCTCGGAAAAATCGCAGGATCCGCGGCTTCCTGATGCTGTCGTCCGCCAGCATTCGTTGGACCTCGCGTCGCACATCGGCCCGAGTCCTCATTCGGCCCTCGACAATGGCCTTCCGCAGCTCCGCATCGGGCCTGATGTAGCGCAGCGCGTGGTTGACCGCCAATCCGAGTTCCCAGTCCCTGAGCATCACTCGGCCATGCTCGTCGGGTTGTCCCTCTTCGATCAGCTCCGGCCGGAAGAGCGCGTCACGATCGAGGAAGACGGATGACAGGCCCAACACCACCCCGTCCTTCTTGCCCAATTCCGCGACCGACTCCCTGACGATCGCCAGGTAGTCGTCGGACTCCTTCTGACTCGGCGGCCGAAAAGTCAGTGATTCGAACAGGCCGTCGACTGCCGCCCGCAGTTGCTTGTCGGTCGCCCCCTCGGCTTTCATCAGCTCATACACCGCGGTCAACGGCCGCACGACTTTCGTGCTGTAGACCAACGCCGTGGGCAAACCGCGGATGTCGCCGTCGAACTTGTACGAGTTGGGGTCGTCGGTGATCTGCTCCGGGTTGGCGATGCTCAGCGGACCGTAGGCCATATAGCGGATGATGTCCTCGGCGACACCCATGATCTGTGTCGCCTCTGCACTGTTGACCGTGTAGAAGTCAGGATAATTCTCCAAGCCCTGGTCTCGTGCCGAAGACAAGATCGCCGGCACGCTCTTGACCGACGTGGCATAGGCCACCGTGCCTCCTTGCCACTTGATGATGCGGTCTGTGCCAAAGTACAGCTTCAATTCTCCACCGTGGTTGGTCGGCACCACGTCACCATGCGTGCGCAGGCCCGGTCTGCTGGGATTGAAGCTGGGCTCGGTGTTGATCAGCTCGTTCAGCCGAGTGATGTGCTCCTGGGGAGTCACCCGCCAGAGTCGTGCTGGCGAGGAGGTCGGCACGAGCTTGATGCCCGCCGGCAGTTGACCGAACAGCAATGCGTGGTCGACGAAATTGCCCTTGTTCGGATCCTGGTGCCCGTGAAACCCACCCTGGTCACGCATGACACGGCTGAGTTCCTGGATGATCCAGTCGGCAAACCTGAGGCGATCGACGACGCTGGGCTGATCGGCATCCCGGGGAGGCATTTCCCTGAGTGCCACCTGTGACCAGACCGACTTCCAGGTCCCAGAATTGACCTCGTTGACCGGTCCGAGGCCCACGAGCGACAGACCTCCTTCCGGGTCGGACTTCCCGTGACAATCGACGCAGTGAGCGGTCAGGAACTTGCTGGCCAAACTGGCGTGGTCGCCGCTGACTCGCTCACCGGGCGTATACGTCTGCGCGCGTCCCTCGGACAAGAGGCCACAGAGAAGCGTTACCGCGAGAATCGCCCTGGACATGATCACCCTGCCGGTCACACCGTGGTGAGCTTACGTCAGTACTTCGCGAAGCGGACCGGTCTCGGAATCGAATTTCCGAGCAAGCTGATCGCTCATGTTGAATCGATCCACGTTTTGGCCGGCAGTTCGAAGCAGCGTCGCGAACAGGGCATTGATCGGCCGCTTACCGTCCAGTTGTGTGAAACAGCCGGTCTTGAAAATGCCGCCACAGTCACCCAGAAGCATGACCGGCCAGTTGGCGCCGCTGGTGTGCTGCCTGTCCGCGTTGTTGCTGGTGTAGACGATCAGCGTGTTGTCCATCATCGTGCCGCTGCCTTCCGGAACTCCCTCCAGCGCCTGCATGATGCGGACGAGCATCCGGCTGTTGTACTGCCGAATCTTGATCCAGATCGGGTTGCCCGGCTGCTTCATGTGGCCGAGGTTGTGGCCCTGTTGCTGCACGCCCAGCCCCTTCCACGCACCAAAGATCTCACCACGCCCTGAACCGATGGTCAGTGTGTTGGTGATGCCTGAGGTGAGGGCCGAAACACCGAGGTCGAGCAGCACGTCGTGCCAGTCGGTCTCGAACTCCGGCCGAGAATATCGCTCGTCGACTTGCGGCGCGAACTTGCGGAGATGGTCGGCGACCGTACCGAGTCGGTCACGCAGCCCGTTCACGTTTCGGAACCCCTGGACGTACTGGCCATATCGCCTCTTGTCGGCCATCGGCAGAGACGTGCCCTTGGCAGCGGTCAACTTCTCGATCTGGTTCAGCACGTTGGAACGCGCCTCGTGCTGCTTGCGAATGTCGCCGGTGGAAATGCCACCATAGAGCATCTGGTAGAGCCTGTTCGGATTCGAATACATGAAGATCGGCTGGCCGGCACCACTGGCCGACAGGGTCGCCAGCGTCGGCTTGGTCGTCATGTTCTCCATCGAGTCCATGCCGACACACAGGTGAGGCAGCAATGTTCCAGGAAGCGCCTTACTCAACTCGTGGTCAATCGTCGCGGCGCCGGGCGGAACACCATCCCCTCCACGGTATCCACCGAGTGCACCGAAAAAGGCACTGTGCGACGGGCTGGTGTGTCGGCCGTGCAGCCCATTGATGATGTGAAGCCGCTCCTTGTACGGCTCCAGGGCGTCAATCGGCTCGGGCAACTTGGCGCCAGCCAACGAGCCACTTCGGGTCATCCCCTCGGGAATACAGGTCGCCGGGTCAAAACCCTGGTTCTGCATGAAGAAGATGACCCGCTTGGGTCCGCCCTGGCTCGCATTGGATGCGAGAAGGCGCTCGGGTGACGCGCCCAAGACAGCACCGGCGCTGGCCGCCATTCCCTGTAGCATCATTCTGCGGTTGAGCATGCTGATCGCCTTCAATGAGAAGAGCCCGTAGTCGAAGATCAAGTATCCTCAGGACGAACACCTGAGTCCACCGGATCATTTTGACGTTTATCGAGATCGGTCACAACCACCGGTTGTGCCTCCCACAATGACGTCGGCCGATTCGGAGTCCGACGCTGAGGCCGAGGTGCAAAAACCGGCCAGAGAACGCGGCTTGCTCAACCGGGAGACGACGTGGTGCGTTCCTGGCGATGTCAGTCAGACAGCCGTTCCCGGCGAGAAATCACGACGAACTGTCGACCTAGCGACGAGTCGCCGGAATGGAGCGACGAGGCGCTGCTGACGGTGACGTGCGGCCGCTTCCAGTTGGAGCGGTGCGTTTCGTCGTCGCGGACTTAGGCGTGGAAAACCCTGCCTGCTGTACCTTGTTGCGCGACGTTCCCGTCGTGGTATTGAGCAGGTAGTTGTCGACTCGAGTCCTTTCCTTGATGGCCAACAGGTGCTTGGCCATCGCCGCCTGAGACTTCTGCTCTTTGACCATCTTGATCAGGTAGTCCCGGACATCCTTCAATGCAAACTCGGGCTCGGTGTGCCCTTCGCACTTGAGAATCCCGTACCGCGATTGAGTCGGCGGCCCATACTGGATGATGGCCGAGATTTCGCCTGTCTTCAGCCTGAAGGCAGCCGCTTCAAGCTTGGGATACTCGTGGTGACGTCGGATCGGTGGTATCAACCCACCCAGCGATCGGCTATTGGGCTCGACAGAATCTCGCTTGGCAATCCGTTCAAATTCTCCGGGGCTCTTCTGCAGGGCCGTCCAGGCGGCATTGGCACGGCGGATGTTCTCGTACACGATCAGCCTCACCTTGACGCGTGGGCCGAAATGGTATTCGTAGGCCTTCTGCAGATCCGCATTTGTCACACCGACAGTGGATCCGGCGAGTTTTTTCATCGCCAGTCCCGGCCAGATCCGATTGCGGTGGTATTGCTCGGGGGTGATGTTATGTCGGGCCTTGAGAATCTGATACCACTGCGACGGCTCCATGCCGGTTTCCTTGCACAGCCGCACCACCTCCTGTTTCACCTCGGCATCAGACACCTTGATGCCTCGGCGTGCGCATTCCATCTCGATCACTTTCCGGTTGACCAGTTCGTCGAGCACCTCGGCACCGATCCGTGCGATGCACTCTCGAGCGAGTTCATCCCGACTGATGTAGTCGATCTTGCCACTGGTCGTGGCGATGCGGGCCATGTGCTGAAACTTGCGAACGGTCTTCACTCGCGCACGGCCAGTGGCTGCTGTTTTCCTGACCTGCGCCACTCCCTCGCTCGGTGTTCTCATCTGCCACGCCACGACCGCCACCAGGGCAACCACGAAAGTCCCACCCAATGCGAGCGTTGTCCTGGGAGAACGTTGCCACAGCGGCACACCAGCGACAACTTCGTCGGTCTCCGCCACCACCACCTGCTCGTCAGGCAATCCGGGTTGTGAGTCTGTTTCGTGTCGTTCGTCCATGAGCAGATCCTTCCGCGCCGCGACAGCGGGCATTCCTCCAGTCCGTGGTCCGGGAGACTGATCGTCGGCCCCGGGGCGGGGGAATCTAGTTCAGGCCCGTTTCGACGGTCAACCTCGCTTCAGCAGGCTGTTGCCACGCCGTTAGCCGGGCGGCAAGATTCCGAGACGACGAACGAATCACCGGGTGGCCACGGGCTTCATCGACCGGCTCCTCCGCTGCATCAGCGACAATGTTGAATGACGCGGCGTGGCAGGGATACAATCCCGTCCAACCCCGAGACAATTCATCCCATTCATCTCCAGGCAGACCACCACCATGGGATTCTTCGACAAGCTGCGTGGCGAGCTGATCGACATCATCGAGTGGAGCAACCAGGAGCCCCACGTGCTCGTCTGGAAATTCCCTCGATACAACAACGAGATCAAGAATGGTGCACAGCTGATCGTCAGGCCCGGTCAGCAGGCGATCTTTGTCCATGAGGGCCAGATCGCGGACATTCTCGATCCCGGTCGCTTCGAGCTCGACACCAACAACATCCCGATCCTCAGCACTCTGCAGGGATGGAAACATGGTTTCAACAGCCCGTTCAAGTGCGACATCTTCTTTATCAGCACCCGCCAGGCGACCGACCTGAAGTGGGGCACTCCCAATCCCGTCCCACTGCGTGACCCCGACTTTGGCACGATCCGCATCAGGGCCTTTGGCAGCTACACGTTGAAGGTCATCGATCCGAAGCCACTGCTTGAGGAGATGGCCGGCTCGCAGGAGCAATTCGACTTCGATGCCGTCGACACACTGCTCCGGAGCCTCATCGTTCAGTCATTCAGCGAACACGTCGCCGAGAGCAAGATCGCGGCATTCGATCTTGCCGCCAATTACTCTGAGGTCGCAGAAGGCACGCGAGAGCGGGTGTGCGAGAAGATCGACGACGAGTTCGGACTCGAGGTGACGCAGCTGATGCTGGTCAATGTGTCGTTCCCCGATGAGGTCGAGAAGGCCATTGACTCACGGGCTGCGATGGGGGCGATCGGCAATATGCAGCAGTACCAGCAATACCAGATGGCCAACGCGTTACCCGAGATGGCGAACAACCCCGGTGGGGGCACAGCCGCCGATGGGATGGGGCTCGGTGTTGGTCTCGCCATGGCCGGCCAATTGGCGGGCGGCCTGGCGGGCGGGCAGCCGTCCGCGCCGCCACCGGTGCCGCAGCCCACTGGATTCCATGTCGCCGTCGACGGCACTACCCAGGGCCCGTTTTTGGCCGGCCAGCTCGGAGGCAAGATCACCCCCCAGACACTGGTCTGGAGCCAGGGGATGGCCGCCTGGACTCCTGCGGCCCAAGTGCCACAACTCGCCGGGCTCTTCGCCGCACCACCACCCCCTCCCCCCATAGGCGGCGATGCCGCACCACCACCACCCCCGATCTAACCGACTCGAGAGCGTTTCATTGTGATCGAATCGACACCGGCACCCTCCGACGAACCGGGCAACACTGTCAGCCGAGGGAACGCACGCACATTCCCCTGTGAACAATGCGGGGCCGATCTCAAATTCACCATCGGAGTGCAGACTCTGCAGTGTCCCTCGTGTCAGCACGTCAAACAGCTTGAGATCGACGACGATGCCGAGGTGGCCGAGCAAGACCTGATGGCCATGCTCACCAGCCAACAGGACCACCGCAGCAAACGCGGATCTGCTGAGCAATCGTCGCAGGAGGTTCGCTGCGATTCCTGTGGTGCGACTGTCGTCTTTGAAGGAACACTGACGTCTACCGACTGCGCCTACTGCGGTTCGCCCATTCAGCTGGAGACGGCTCACACCGGCAGCGACCATCAGCGTGTCCCGGTCGACGCTGTGCTTCCCTTTCGGGTCGAGGAACGGCAGGCCGGCACCGCATTGACCAGCTGGGTCTCCTCGCGATGGTTCGCACCAAACGACTTCAAACAAAAGGGGGGCCAGGGCAAATTCGCCGGCGTCTATCTCCCGTTTTGGACCTACGACGCGATGACCCATAGCCGTTACCACGGTGAACGCGGAGACGATTACAGCGACACAGAGACCTACACCGATAGCGACGGCGAAACCCAGACCCGCACAGTCACCCGAACCAGTTGGCACCACGTTTCCGGACGGGTGCAGCGGTTTTTCGACGACCTGTTGGTCTGCGCGACCGAGGGCGTTCCTCACAAGATCGTCGACAAGCTCGAACCTTGGCACCTCGAGAAGTGCCTGCCGTTCACCAAGCAGGCACTGGCCGGATTCCAGGCACGCACCTATGACATCGACCTGCGGACCGGTTTCAGCCTCGCCCGCGACCGCATGGATCGCCAAATTGAACGCGATGTCCGATACGACATCGGGGGTGACCACCAGCGGATCCATGACATCGACACGCGCTACAACGCGCTGACCTACAAGCACATCCTGCTGCCACTCTGGCTGTTGAGCTATCGCTACAAGGAGCGGATTTACCAGGTGGTCGTCAATGCCCAGACCGGCGAAGTCCAGGGGGAGAGGCCCTACAGCTGGATCAAGATCACGCTCGCCGTCCTGACCGGCATTGCTGTCGCCGGCGGCATCGCCTGGATCGTCCAGGCCTCAGGTGGGTGACGTTTTCAGGCGGCACACGCCAGCGTTGCACGCTCACCGAGACCGCTCTACAACCGACTCTGCACCACGAGTGACCGGTTTTTCCAGAGGATGTCTCGATGGCACAGGTCAATGATCACTACCTGAAACTCCAGGCTGGGTATCTGTTCCCGGAAATCGGGCGCCGAGTGTCCGCCTTTTCCGAATCGCATCCCGATGCCGACGTCATCAAGCTGGGCATTGGCGACGTCACCGAGCCACTCCCACCTGCCATCATCACCGCCATGCATGAGGCGGTCGACGAAATGGCCGACCGTGACACGTTTCGAGGCTACGGCCCCGAGCAAGGGTACCCGTTTCTCCGTGAGACGCTCGCCGAGCACGCTTTTGGCGCGAGAAACGTCGAGGTCGCCGCTGACGAGATCTTCGTCTCCGATGGCTCCAAGTGTGACTCGGGCAACATCCTGGACATTTTTGGAGCCGACAACACTGTGGCGGTTGTCGATCCGGTCTACCCGGTCTACGTCGACACAAACGTGATGGCCGGCCGCACCGGCGGTGCCACCGAGGACGGCCGTTATGAGGGACTCGTCTATCTGCCCGTCACCGCCGAAAACAACTTCGTCGCGCCACTTCCCGACAGGCGCGTCGACATCGCGTATCTCTGCTACCCCAACAACCCAACGGGCACCGTGGCCACCCGGGAGACCCTCTCCGAGTGGGTCGAATACGCACGGGCCAACGACACGATCCTGCTGTTTGATGCGGCATACGAGGCGTACATCACCGACCCCGACATTCCGCACTCGATCTACGAGATCGAGGGAGCCCGCGAGGTTGCAATCGAATTCCGCAGCTTCAGCAAGAACGCCGGGTTCACGGGAATCCGCTGTGCTTGCACGGTGATCCCCCGGGAACTGACGGGAACGACACCCTCGGGAGAACGCGTTGAACTGCACCGGCTCTGGAATCGCCGGCACTCCACCAAGTTCAACGGCGTCTCCTACCCGGTTCAACGCGGTGCCGCGGCCGCCTACAGCCCCGAGGGCCGTGAACAGGTCGATGGGCTGATCAGCTTCTATCTCGAAAACGCCCGATTGATCCGCGAGGGTCTCGAGGCGGCCGGCATCGAGGTCTATGGGGGCGTCAACGCTCCGTACGTCTGGCTGAAGACTCCCGGCGGTGCGGACAGTTGGACCTTCTTCGACCGCCTGTTGGATCAGGCGCACCTGGTCGGCACGCCGGGATCCGGATTTGGCGCAGCAGGCGAAGGGTATTTCCGATTGAGTGCCTTCAATAGCCGCGACAACGTCGAGGAGGCCGTCCGGCGATTCCAGTCGCTGGTCAGCTAAGCCTGCCCGAGCCACGCAGTCAGGCTCAGGCGTTGGCGTCCGCCACGTCACCATCAGCCTCGGCCGTCGGCTCGTCGTCGGACGAAGTCGGCGTGACAAACGTCCCCGGCTTCAGCTGCGGCCCGGTGGTGTGCTCGTCGAGGATTCTCTTGAGGTGATCCGAATCCATCACCTCGACCTCAACCAGGTCCCGGGCGAGGTGATCGAGCAACTCGCGACGACCATTCAGCACGTCCCGCACGGTCACCGACGCCTCGTCGATGATCCGTTTCACCTCGGTTTCGATCTCCCGAATCGTCTCGGCACTGTGCACCGTGTCGTTTCGGAATGCCTGGGGCCCGAGAAAGGTCGGCCCGACATTCTTCTCGCCGTAGAACACCCGCCCCATCATCCGGCTCATGCCGAAGTCGGTGACCATCCTTCGAGCGATGTCCGTCGCTCGCTGCAGGTCGTTCTGAGCACCTGTCGACGTCTCCTGGTACACAATCTCCTCGGCGATGATCCCCCCGAGCAAGCAGCAGATCTGGTTTTCCAGCTCCGACTGCATCACCAACTGCTTCTCATCGTCGGGGCGGTGCATGGTATAGCCAAGAGCCCCATATCCTCGGGGAATGATCGAGATCTTGTGGACAGGATCGGTGTTGGGCAGGACACAGGCCACTAACGCGTGGCCGCATTCGTGGTAGGCCACCCGGGTCTTCTCATCCTCGTGGATGATCCGGGTCTGTTTCTCCAATCCCGCGATGACCCGCTCGACCCCCTCCTCGAATTCCTCCATCGTCACGCGTTTCTTGTCACCCCGAGCGGCCAGCAAAGCGGCCTCGTTGACGAGGTTTGCCAGGTCGGCTCCGACGAATCCCGGCGTGATCTTGGCCAGGCGCGCCAGGTCGACGCTGTCGTCCATCTTGATCTTGCCCGCGTGGACCTTGAGGATCGCCTCGCGCCCCTTGATGTCTGGCCGGTCGACGAGAACGTGCCGATCAAACCGCCCAGGCCTCAACAGCGCGGGATCCAGTGTCTCGGGACGGTTGGTCGCTCCCATCACGATAACGCTCTGTTCGGTCGAAAACCCGTCCATCTCCACCAGCAACGCATTGAGTGTCTGCTCGCGTTCGTCGTGTCCGCCCGGCATGCCACTGCCGCGCACCTTGCCCAACGCGTCCAGCTCATCAATGAAAATGATGGCCGGTGACCGGCTGGCAGCCTGCTGGAACATGTCACGGACCCTGGCCGCCCCGACACCGACGAACATCTCGACAAAATCCGAACCACTGAGACCATAAAACGGGACGCCCGCTTCACCAGCCACGGCCTTGGCCAGCAGGGTCTTTCCCGTGCCGGGGGGACCAACCAGCAGAACCCCACGCGGGATTCTTCCGCCGAGTGCCTGGTACTTCCCGGGGTTCTTCAGAAACTCGACGACTTCCCGCAACTCCTCGACCGCTTCATCAATTCCGGCCACCTGTCGGAAGCCAGCATCGATCTCCTCCTGGGCGTAGAGTCGTCCCCGGCTGCGGCCGAAAGACATGGCCGTTCCCGCGCCTCCCATTCGCCGAAACAGCACCAGGAACAAGAACAGCAGGAACACGATGGGCAGGAAAAAGACAAGAAGCGTGGGCCACTCTGACGGGGGCCGCGCGTACCCGTAACCGATCTGCTGATCCTGGAGCGCCTCGGTCAGACGCTTCACATCCGCCTCGGCCGGTTTCAGAAATGGCACCTGAAAGAACTTCGTCCCCGCAGCGTCCGGCTTGTTCTTCTCGCGGGGCTTGTCCTGGAACAGGATGAAGTCTGCTCCGATCACGACTTCGTGCACGTTTTCCTTCGTGTACTTCCCGATCGGCTTGTCCGTGTTGGCATCTCGTCGCTCGAGTTCGCCGATGAATTCGCTGTAGGTCAGTTCGTCTCGAGATCCGGCCTGGTTGAAGACGCTGAATACAATGGCGGCGACGGCACCAACGATCATCAGGAACCAGAACAGGTTGCTCGATGGTTTCTGCTCGCCCGTCTTGCTCCCGCGCGGCCCATCGGCGCCCGGCGGGCGATCTCCCGACGGCGGAGGATCGGGCTGGGGCGGGGGCGTCTGATCGGGCTGAGTCATCGGCGGAGTCACTCAAGGGGTGCCATTCCACTGTAGAAGTGTCGAGGGGGGAGGGTCAACAGACTCACTTCAGTGGCCCGGCAGGCACCGCTTGTCGGTTTCGTGACCCCCGTCCTAGAATGCACACAGCCAGTCCTCGATCTTGGCAATGCGACTGTCCGCCCCTTGTCCCGCCATGGTAAATCCGCCCCGATGAACCGCGTAGCCGTGCTCGGTTCCACCGGCTCGATCGGAACCAGCTGCCTGGAAGTGATCTCGGCCCATCCGTCCGAGATGGTTCTGGCGGGAATCACCGCCAACACCAGTTGGCAACGACTCGGTGAGCAGGCCGCCAGCCACTCTCCCAGGTTCGCCGTTGTGTGCGACCCGGCCACGAAACCCCAAGTCGACCGCAGCCTCTTCGGTGCCGCAACCGAGCTGCTGTTTGGTGACGACGGCCTGTTGAAACTGGTCACGCACGAGGAGACCGACGTCGTGGTCACTGGCATTGTCGGTGCGGCCGGCCTGAGGGGCACCTGGGCGGCACTCGAAAGTGGCAAGCGGGTGGCGGTGGCCAACAAGGAAACCCTGGTGGTCGCGGGACCGCTGGTGATGCAACTGGCAGAGTCTCGGGGTGCGGAGGTGATCCCGGTCGACAGTGAACACAGCGCCGTGTTCCAGGCCATGCAGGCGGGACGGCAAAAAGAAGTCCGCCGCGTCGTGTTGACCTCAAGCGGGGGCCCTTTCCGAGGCCTGTCGGCCGCCGATCTGGCCGATGTCTCACCTGAACGGGCCCTGGCTCACCCGACCTGGCAGATGGGCCCCAAGATCACCATCGACAGCGCCACGATGATGAATAAGGCCCTGGAAGTGATCGAGGCCAAGTGGTTGTTTGGGCTCGAGGCGGACCAGATCGAAGTGGTGGTTCATCCGCAATCGATCGTGCATTCGATGGTCGAATTTGTCGATGGATCGGTGATCGCCCAACTCTCGCCACCTGATATGAAACTCCCGATCCAGTACGCGTTGACCTACCCGCACCGGGCCCCGTCGCCGACCGTGTCACTCGATTTCACCTCCCGATTCTCGCTCGACTTTGAGCCTCCCGACCTCGAGGCCTTCCCGGCCCTGCTGCTCGGTTTCGAAGTCGCTCGTCGCGGCGGTACAGCCGGCGCGGTTCTCAATGCCGCCAACGAAACGGCCGTCGAACGCTTCCTTGACGGCCGACTCGCTTTCGACGACATTCCCCGTTTGTGTCGGGACATCCTGGACCACCACGACTTTGACCCGTCCCCGCAGCTCGGGGACCTGATCCAGCAGGACCAGAGAGCCCGACAGGAGGCGAAACTTTGGTAATCTTGGCTCACCTCTTGGCCGTTTCGGTCGGCTCCATCCTCTACGTGGCCGCCGGTATCGGACTCGTGATCTTCTTCCACGAGCTCGGCCATTTTGCCGTGGCCAAGTGGTGCAACGTTTGTGTCGAGCGATTCAGCATCGGCTTCGGCCCCGTGCTCTGGAGGGCCAAGCGTGGCGAGACCGAATACGTGCTCTCGATCGTTCCCTTCGGTGGCTACGTCAAGATGCTCGGTCAGGACGACACCGACCCCAGTCAATTGACCAGCGAGGAGATCGCCGAGGATCCCCGGAGCTACTCGTCCAAGAATGTTCCACAGCGGATGGCCATCATCTCGGCTGGCGTCATCATGAACCTGATCACGGGGCTGATGTTTTTCGCCACCGCTTATGGACTCGGCATCGAGACGCCCCAGCCGATCGCCGGACATGTCGAGGTCGGCATGCCGGCCTGGGAGGCGGGCATCCGCCGCGGTGACCGCCTGACGCATATCAACGACGAGGAGATCCATTCGTTTGAGGATATCTTCCTGGCCCTCGCATTGGCGCCCAGCAATCGCCCGCTGTTCCAGCTGCCGTCCAGCGTCACGACGATGCTCGAAGAGGGTGTCGCTGATAAGGCGTTGAGGGCCGAGTTTGCCACTCACGAGATTCGTCTGCCCCATGACGCGATCGTCGCCGCCCCGTCCGCCGATAGCTGGACGATCGCCAGTGCCGACACGATCCTCTTCCGATTGGTCAAATCCGGAGACGACATCGCCGTCAGAGGCAACACGCTCAGGATTGAAGGTGTCCGAGGCGATCAGGCCATGACCTGGAACGTGCTGCCGCGTGGCAAGGGAACCGCTCGCAAGATTGGTGTCCACCCGGCTAATGACGTCGAGATTGCCGGACTACCGGAGGTCGGTATCGCCGGCTGGCCCTCCAGCCACGCCGAACCGAAGATACAGGACAAGGACCGGGTCACAAGGATCGGGGACACGCCGGTCACCACTGTCGCTCAGATGAGACAAGTCGTCGCCAGGCGGGCTTCCGACGAGCTCGTGTATCATCTTGAGCGTCCCGGCCAGGACGCCGTGGTCCAGGTCAAGATGCCTGCCCAGAAATTCCGAACACTGGGGCTGTCGATGGACATCGGCCGGGTCACTGCCATCCGCAACGGCTCGCCAGCCGACAATGCAGGGGTTCGCGTCGGTGACAAGCTGATCACCGTCAATGACAAGGACGTCGGCAAGGAGATCAACCCGCTCCTGTTGCCCAATGTCCTGGCCAGCCTGCACGGGAAACCGGTTCCGATCGAGGTGCTCAGGGAACATCCCAAGGGGGAACCCGAAAAACTGGAGCTGACCATCACGCCCAACGATCAACCGGGCTGGCTCGACCAGCCCGGCACCTCGCAATCCCCACTGGCCATCCCGGCTGCCGGGCTCGCCTTCCACTGCTCGGTTAACGTCCTGGCCGTCACACCTGGCAGCCCCGCTGCCACTGCGGGAATCGAACCTGGTGACGAAGTCGCCTCGATGGAGTTCTCACTTCGGCAGGTGACCCCGAATTCCGAGTCGACCTCTGTCGATCTCGATTTCTCCGACCCACGCTCCAACTGGGCCTTTGCCGTCTGGCAGTTGCAGTCGGCCGGGGATGGTCCGGTCGTACTCAGTGTCGTGGGCAAGGACGGGACGACTCGGGATGTCGAGCTGACACCCCACCGAGACCCAAATCTGGAATGGTATCTTCCGATCCGCGGTACGCGACACTACCCGCTGACAGAAACACGCCAGGCGACCGGGATCGCCAACGCGCTCGGACTTGCCACCGAGCACGCGGAAACGACGCTGATGAGAATCTGGCTGACGCTTCGCAGCCTGTTCACCGGTGACATTTCGGTCACCGAGCTGCATGGTCCTATCGGCATTGCGCGAGCCGCCTACACCGTCGCCGAGCACAGCCTCTCCCGGCTGCTCGTCTTTCTCGGTTTCCTCAGTCTCAATCTCGCCGTCATCAACTTCCTCCCGATCCCCGTCCTCGACGGGGGTCACATGGTGTTCCTGACGTGGGAAGCTGTCACCCGGCGGCGACCGAGTGAGCGTGTTCTGATCGCCGCCACTTACTTCGGGCTGGCCTTCGTGCTCTTGCTGATGGTCACCGTCATCTTCCTGGATCTCGAGCGTATCCCTGCCATCAAGCAGGTTGTCGACAACGTCTTCGGTTGATCTCCCTCAAAGAAGCCCCGATGCCGCCTCGCAACGAGCTCGGACAAGAGGCCGTCAGTGCGTTGGCCACGTCGGCCGTCGTCGTTGGTGGCACGGTGGTGTTGGTGTTTGTCATCGTGGCCGGCGCCGACAAGCCCGGCCCCTATCTCGCTGCCGTCGCCGGTGGCGTCGCCGTCCTGGGACTGGTCCTGTACCTGCTGCGGACCCGCCCGAGCCAGGAACAAGGTCGCACGAGGCCCTGGTGGCAGTTCTGGAAACGCGCACCGGTCGAAAAGGAACCGAAGCTGGTGGTCAGGCGCCGCGAACACCAGACCATCGGTCCGGAGACGATGCAACCGCCCACGGCTGAGCACATCAGGGACCTCAAGGAGCACGGCAGCACGTGGGTGCCCAACCGCACCTCCTCGCGCCACTGACACAAACGCTTCGGCCTCCCGGCCGAAAGACACGCTCACCGCCTTGTGATAGCATGGAGTTCTCCAAGATTCTCGTGGCCTATCGGCGGCGAACGACTCAACACGGTCGACGATTCAGGATCTCGCTCATGATTCGCATCTCGATTCTCACAACGTCACTTCTTTTCAGCATCGTGATGGCCCGAGCCACGGTGGTCACCGCAGGCGACAAGACAGTCGGCCCCAACCTGGCCAAGTGGACCCGGGTTCAACACCGCGCCATTTCGTTTTTGAAAACGGCCCAGGACGAGGATGGCAGTTGGACGTCACCCCAGGCCGCCGGACTCTCGGCCCTGGCCACGACCGCGCTCCTCGAGAGCGGACTCAAGGCGGACGATCCTGTCGTTGCCCGGGGCCTCAAGTACCTGGAGTCCCTGGTGAACAAAGACGGTGGCATATATCACGCCAAGACATTGCACCGGAACTACGAGACCAGTATCTCGCTGTTGGCCTTCAGCACGGCTTCCCGCACCGCGTCACCAGCGGCCCGTAAGCGGTACGCGAGACACATCGCCGGGGCCCGCGACTTTCTGAAGCACCTCCAATGGGACAAGGGTGAGGGTCTTGAGGATTCTGATCCGGGATTCGGAGGCGCCGGCTACGGCAAACACAAGCGGCCCGATCTCTCCAACACTCAGTTCTTCCAGGAAGCCCTGCTGACCGCCGGCGTCAAGAAAGACGACCCGGCGATGAAGAACGTGCTGTTGTTTGTCAGCCGTTGCCAGAACCTCGAATCGCCCCACAACACGACGCCGTTTGCCGGCAAGATCGACGACGGTGGCTTTTACTACACGCCCGCTGCCGGAGGCACGTCGCAAGCTGGGCTCGCGGCGAATGGTGGACTCCGATCCTACGGATCCATGACCTACGCCGGACTCAAGAGCATGATTTACGCGGGCGTCGAACCGTCAGATCCGCGCATCAAGGCAGCCCTGGGCTGGGTCCAGAAGAATTACACCGTTCGGCTCAACCCGGGTCTCGGCCAACAGGGTCTCTATTACTACTATCACACCTTTGCCAAATCGCTGTCAGTGATCGGGATCGATCGCGTCGAAGACTCGGCCGGAGTCCGCCACGACTGGCGGTCCGAGCTGTTTGACCAATTGGCGGCCCTCCAGAAGTCCAACGGCAGTTGGGTCAATCGGGCCCCGCGCTGGTACGAGGGTGACCCCAACCTGTCGACCACTTACGTCCTGCTGGCTCTGAAATACTGCAAGCCTAGGGCCACCAAGTCCAAGTAGTCTGCCGCATCGCTCCGGAGGCAGTTCCGGACATCGATGAAGAGGCCCCGGCGGAGGGGGGAACACGTTGGAGCTGTTGCGAGAACTGCTCGACCTGCAACACCAGCACGGCCACCTCGCCGATGAGCACCTCGAGACCCTCGCCAGGTCGCGTGATGTCCCGCTCTATCAACTCGAGGGCCTGGTCAGCTTCTACACTCACTTTCGCAGGACTCCGCCGCCGCAGAGACATATTGCCGTCTGCCGTGATGTTGTCTGTCGCATGCAGGGCTGTGAGCAACTGACGCGTGACCTCGTTGGAAGCCACTCGCCTGGAGACGAGATCGAAGTGGTTGAGGTCTCTTGTCTCGGTCGCTGCGACAGCGCACCGGCGGTGGCCATCAATGACCGACCCGCCTGCGGAGGTGACCCCAACCAGCTGCTGGACGACCAGGGCGACGACGAGGTGTCATGGCTCGTGCCACGCCCCGCTCACAACTGGCAATCCGACCCGTACCACGAGCCGGCAGACCGATTCGGGTTGGTAACCCGCCTGGTGTCAGACACCCAAAAGGACCTGGCCAGCACCTGCATCGACTCACTCACCCAGGCCGGACTCCGAGGCATGGGTGGCGCTGGTTTTCCGACCGGCCGCAAGTGGGGACTGGTCGCCTCTGAAGAGGCCGACACGAAATTCGTGATCTGCAATGCCGACGAAAGCGAACCGGGGACTTTCAAAGACCGAGATCTCCTGGCCACGGTCCCGCACCTAGTGATCGAGGGAATGGTCCTGGCCGGTCTTGCCATCGGTGCTTCGCGGGGCATCATTTTTCTCAGGAACGAATACGCGATCGAAATGGCATTGCTGGAATCCGCGCTCGTCGATGCTCGCAACCGCGGCATCCTCGGCCCCGATGCCGCCGGGAGCGGACAGGCGTTTGACATCGAGATCTTTGTGTCTCCAGGCGGCTATATCCTCGGCGAGGAAACCGCGTTGCTCGAGGCCCTTGAGGATCGCCGCGGCGAACCACGCAACAAACCACCATACCCCGGTCAGGTCGGACTGCAGGGCCAACCAACACTGATCAACAATGTCGAGACGTTTGCTTTGGCTGTTCCGATCATCACCCACGGGGCCGATTGGTGGCAGGACCAGGGACGCCCCGGCTATTCCGGACTGAAGTTTGTGTCGGTCTCCGGCGATGTGCTCCACCCGGGCGTTTACGAGATCCCCGTGGGGACCACGGTCTCTGAACTCGTCGAGCTGGCAGGGGGAGTGCCCGAGGACAGGTCGATCAAGGCGTTCTTGCCGGGCGGTGCGAGTTCGAGATTCCTGCCCGGCGAACTCATCGACACGCCGCTGGATTTTGATGCCATTGCTGCCGCCGGCAGTATGCTCGGCACCGGGGCTGTGATCATCATGGACGAGAGACGTGACCTGTTTGAACTGGCCACCAACCTCGTCCGGTTCTTCCGGAACGAGTCCTGTGGCAAATGTGTTCCCTGTCGGCTCGGAAGCGATCACGCGGTCGATTTGCTCGAGTCAGTGGCGGCACGGTCCTCGGGTCCGGAGGTTCTCGAGGAATTGCCTGCACTCGGTGAAACCCTGCTGCAGACGTCAATCTGCGGACTCGGACAGGTCGCGCTGGTGCCAATCCTGTCGATGCTCGAGCACTTCCCCGCCGAGGTGCCCCAAGCATGATCTCAGATGCCCCCCCCGTGGAATTGACCATCGACGGCCAGCTGGTGCGAGTCCCCCGTGGAACGACGATCTGGGAAGCAGCCCGTGAAGTAGGTCTCGACATCCCGGCACTCTGCCACGCCCCAGGGCTTGACCCGGCCGGCGTCTGTCGCATGTGCGTGGTCGATGTGGGAGAACGAGTCCTCACCGCCAGTTGCGTTCGCGAATGTGTCGACGGGATGTCGGTGACAACCGGTGGTGAGACGATCGAGGAACATCGACGTCGACTGGTGGGATTGCTGCTTGCAGAACATCCCTCCCCGTGTGCCACGGAGCAGCGCACCGGAGACTGCGAACTCGAGGCCCTCGGGCGTCAACATGGGTTCCTCTCGCCAGAAGAACCGGTGACACGCACAAAGCCACAGGACACCACGTCGCCTGTCATCTCGGTCGATCACCAGGCCTGCATCCTCTGCGACCGCTGCATCCGCGCCTGTGACGACGTGCAGTCTAACGAGGTGATCGGCCGAACCGGCAAGGGGGCCACTGCCCGAATCGCGTTTGATCTCGATCGACCCATGGGTCAGAGCACGTGTGTCTCGTGCGGGGAATGCGCCGCGGCCTGCCCGACCGGAGCACTCGTCGGCAAGACGCTCACTCTCCCTGTCGTGTCCCGTGACGACATGACCCGGGTCGACACGGTCTGCCCGTATTGTGGCGTGGGGTGTGCCGTCACAGCATGGACGCGTGGCGGGACGATCGTGGAACTCGAAGGGCGAGACAGCCCGGTCAACCAGGGTCGACTCTGCGTCAAGGGTCGATACGGTTGGGACTACACGCTCCACCCACACCGCCTCACGACGCCACTGATCCGCCGGGACGACGCCTACCCCAAGGGACCGCTGTCTGCGGAGGTCACCAGCTCGGTGCCTACCGGTTCGCCTCGCAAGCCAGGCGGACTCGTTGATCTCGACACCGTACTTCCCGCATTCCGCGAGGCGACTTGGGAGGAGGCTCTCGACCGTGTCGGACAGCGGCTCACCGAGATCCGTGATCAGCACGGCAGCAAGGCCCTGGCCGGGTTTGGATCCGCCAAGGGCTCCAACGAGGAAGCCTACCTGTTCCAGCGACTGATCCGTGCTGGACTGGGCACGAACAACGTCGACCACTGCACCCGGCTCTGTCACGCCTCCAGCGTCGCAGCGCTGATGGAGACCATCGGGTCGGGCGCCGTCACCAACGTATTTGCCGATGTCGCCAGGTCCGATGTCGCCCTGGTGACCGGCTCCAACACCACCGCCAATCATCCGGTAGCTGCCACGTTTATCAAGCAGGCCGCCAAGGCCGGGACAGACCTGATCGTCGTCGACGTGCGTCGCAACCCGATCGCCGACGTGGCCAAGCACTTTGCCCAGATCCGGCCGGGAACAGACGTCGCGTTCTACAACGGCCTGCTGCACGTCTTGTGCCGTGACGGCTGGCTGGATCACGACTACATCAGCGATCACACCGAGGGCTTTGACGAACTCAAATCGCTCGTCCTGGCAGAATACAGCCCGAGTCAAGCCGAGGCGATTTGTGGCATTCCGGCGGCCGAGATCGAAGCGATTGCGAAGACCCTCGGCCGGGCCACCCCACCCGGAGGCGGCGGCTCCCTGATTGTCTTCTGGGGCATGGGAATATCGCAGCACGTCACGGGAACCGACAACGCCCGCTGCCTGATCTCGCTTTGCTTGGCCACCGGCAACGTGGGCAAGCCTGGTTCGGGCCTGCATCCGCTCCGTGGCCAAAACAACGTTCAGGGCGCCAGCGATGCCGGGCTGATCCCCATGGTCTTCCCCGACTACCAGTCGGTTGCCGATGACGAAATCCGCGCCAGGTTCGAAGAGGCGTGGGGCCGACCGCTCGATCCGGAGCCCGGTTTGACGGTCGTTGAGATCATGGCGGGTGCTCTCGAGCGATCGATCCGCGGCATGTACATCATGGGCGAAAACCCATTCATCTCGGATCCCAACGCCAACAAGGTCCGCCAAGCCCTCTCCTCGCTCGACTTCCTCGCTGTCCAGGACATCTTCCTGACCGAGACCGCCGAGTTCGCTGACGTGATTCTGCCGGCGGGCAGTTACTTCGAGAAAACCGGAACGTACACAAACACCGATCGCCGCGTGCAACTCGGACAGCCCGTCCTCGATCCCCCCGGCATGGCCCGTCAGGATTGGCAGATCCTGTGCGACGTATCGCGCCAGGTCGGGCTCGACTCCGACTACCAGGACGTCTCGGCCGTTTTTGACGAATTCGCGTCGCTGACTCGCAATTACCAGGGACTTTCACACGAGGTCCTCGGTGAGACAGGACGCCTGTGGCCCTGCCCCGATCCGGAAACCAGTGACGGGACACAGATCCTCTTCGGTGACGGTTTCCCCACGGCCAGCGGACGTGGACGATTTGTCGCCTGCCCGTTCATCCCGGCAGACGAATTGCCGGACGCCGACTACCCGTTCGTGCTGAACACGGGACGAGTACTCGAACACTGGCACACCGGCAGCATGACTCGCCGCAGCAAGGCTCTCGACGCGATCGAGCCGGCCCCGTTCGTTTCGATCCACCCCGAGGATCTCAAGCGGCTCGGTCTCGAGGACGGACAGCAGCTCAGCATCTCGTCTCGTCGCGGAACCATCGAACTGGCAGCACGAGCCGACCGGGGAGTCCAGTCCGGATCGGTGTTTGTGCCGTTCCATTTCCGCGAGGCGGCTGCCAACACGCTCACCAACGATGTGCTCGACCCCGACGGCAAGATCCCCGAATTCAAGGTCTGTGCCGTGAAGATCTCGGCCGCCGAAACCCCCGGTGACATGACGGCCCCGTCAGCTCCGCTCGGATGATTCTCATCGCACCGCAGCCGGTGGACTAGACGGTCACTTCACCGGCGTCGCCATCCAGGGCCTGTGCGTATCGTTGCCGGATCGGATCCACGACGCCCGACAGGAATTCGTCCACCTGCTCGGCCGCCCGTCCTGTAAATCGCTGCGCGTCGAGAGTCCCTTCGAGGTCGACGTGCGCAAACAGCTCGTCCCCTTGCAACCTCGACATCAGGTCGTTCGCGCCACCACGCTGTTTCACTTCTTCACCGGCGGCCTGGCTGTGCACCCGTATCGCCTCATGCAATTCCTGGCGATCGCCTCCCGCTCGCACACCAGCCATCAGGATCTCCTCGGTCGCCATGAACGGCAATTCCTCGTTGAGACGTCGGGCAATCACCTCGGGATACACGACCATCCCGTCGACAATATTGCGGTAGAGAATCAGCACGGCATCTATGGCCAGAAATGCCTGGGGCAACGTCAGGCGACGGTTGGCGCTGTCGTCCAGTGTCCTCTCCATCCACTGCGTCGCAGCCGTATCAGCAGCACTGTCGAGCAGGCTGATCGCATAGCGAGCCAGGCCACACATGCGTTCCGACCTCATCGGGTTTCGCTTGTACGCCATCGCCGAACTGCCGACCTGCTTCTTGCCAAACGGCTCCTCCACTTCTTTGCGATGCTGCAGAATCCGAACATCATTTCCGGCCTTGTGAGCCGAAATGCCAATCCCTGCCAGGACACCCATCACCTGCGCGTCGATTTTCCGCGAGTAAGTCTGCCCGGTCACGGGATACACCTGCCCGTCTCCCATCCGATCCGCCACCAGGGCTTCCAACTCGGCCACCTTGCCATGATCGCCGTCGAACAGGGACAGGAACGACGCCTGTGTTCCCGTTGTGCCCTTCACTCCACGCAGTTTCAGCGAGTCGATTCGATGCTCGAGTTCCTCAAGATCCAGCACGAGATCGTAGCACCACAGTGTCGCCCGCTTGCCAATCGTCGTCGGTTGTGCCGGTTGCAGGTGCGTGAACCCCAGGCAGGGCAGGTCCCGTTGCTCGGCGGCAAATAGCCCCAGGTGGTGAATCACACCGACCAGCCGATCCCGCACCAATTCCATCGCTTGCCGAAGCAGGATCAGGTCGGTGTTGTCGGTCACGAAACAACTCGTGGCACCCAGATGAATAATGCCGCGTGCGTCGGGACAAAGGTCACCATAAGCATGCACGTGAGCCATGACGTCATGACGCAGATCACGCTCATAGGCTGCCGCCACGTCAAAATCGATATCGTTCACTCCTGACCGCAGCTGGTTCAACTGCTCATCGGAGATCTCCAGGCCGAGCTGCTGTTGAGACTCGGCCAGCGCCACCCACATGCGGCGCCACGTGGCGTGCCGCTCCTGCGACGACCAGATCCGGCTCATTTTCGCCGAAGCGTAGCGCGTGATCAGCGGATTCTGGTAGCTCTCATATTCCGACATGTCTTGATTCCGTGACGGGCAGGTCCCGAGCCCCTTGGTTCTCAAGGTTCCAGTGACTTCAAACGGCCATTGTAGCGAACTTGTCGTGCACGGAGGACTCGCGTCGCATCAACGTCGACCCGACCCACATCTGGCAACCACTCGTCGAGGGGTTTAGGATGGAGGTTCGGCGGTCGCAGGCTGCCGAGGTGGTGCATGGAGGCCTCACGTGGTCCAGGACGCGCAAGCCCCATGCATTACGTACCCGAGTCGGCGCGGGAATTCCTGCAGGATGACGGTTCCAGCCGTGGCGGTTCCTCGCTCGAGGACGTCAGTTTTCACTACCGGTCGGCGCCGATCTACCTGCTCACCGCCGTCGTCGGCGCGCTGCTGGCCACCGACCTCTTCGCCACAGCAATGACAGCGGTGGGTGTTCCCGGCTGGGAACAGATCTCGGAACTCGGCGGCTTCCGGCTCGCCCTGCTCGCCGCCGTCATCGGCGGTTCACGCATCCTGTTTCAGTCCCTGGAAGGCCTGTTTTCGGGACGAATCGGTGCGGACCTGGCTCTGACTATCGCCTGCCTGGCTGCGATCGTCCTCCGCGAGCCGGTCACTGCGGCACTGGTAGTCTTCGTCGCCCTGTGCGGTGAGAGCATCGAGGGTTACACCGTCGACCGAGCCCAGAAGGCCATCCGGGGCATCTTCCAATTGGCGCCCTCCACTGCCCATCGTCTTGTCGGTGACAACGAACACGACGTACCTGTCAGTGACCTCGTGATCGGAGATCAGGTCGTCGTGCGGCCTGGCGAGAGAGTTCCAGTGGACGGCGAGGTCTGCTCGGGACAATCGTCCATCGACCAATCCGCCCTGACCGGTGAGAGCATTCCGGTCGACAAAGACGTCGGCGACCGGGTTTTCACCGGCACGCTCAACCAGATGGGCTCGCTGGTCGTGAGGGCCGACCTGATCGGCGAACAATCTACGCTCGGACAAGTTATCAGGCTCGTCGGCGAAGCAACCGAGCGAAAAGCCCCCCTGGAGCGGACCGCGGATCGACTCGCCAGACTCTTCCTACCAGCCGTCCTTGTCACGGCCGTGCTCACGCTGTTCGGCTGGCGGTTCCTGGGCCCCGACGGCACCTGGGAGTCCGGATTTCTGCCTGCCCTGGCCGTGCTCGTCGTCGCTTGTCCCTGCCCGCTCATCCTCGCGACACCGAGCGCCGTGATGGCCGCCATGGCCTGGCTCGCTCGTGCCGGCGTCGTGGTCAAGGGATCCGAGGCTCTCGAAAGGCTGGCCAGAGTTGACACGTTCGTCTTCGACAAGACCGGCACACTGACCAGGGGTGAGCCGGTGATGGGCCTGATAAAACCAGCTTCCGATTCCGGTCTCGATGCCAACCAGCTGCTCCGCTTCGCCGGTATGGCCGAGCGATCCAGCGAACACCTCCTCGGCCGGCTGGTCTTCAAGGAGGCCCAGGCTCGAGGGCTCGATCTGCCTCAACCGTGTTCGTTCACCGCGCTACCCGGATGCGGTGTCGAGGCCAGGTTCCAGGGTGACACACCGAATGATCAAGGCCCTCAGCACATCCTCGTCGGCAACAGGAAGTTGCTCGACCAACGCGATGTGGCGTGCAACGACGCAGACTCGCAACTTATCGACGTCATCATCGAGACCGGCCAGGCTCCGCTGCTGGTCGCCGTCGACGGTCGATTTGTCGGTGCCATCGGGATCACCGATCAACCTCGTAGCGAGTCGTCCAGAATTCTCGACACGCTGAAGTCGTCCGGCATCGATCACATCACGCTTCTCTCGGGCGACCGCCAGGAAGCGGCCCAGCAGGTCGCAACATCACTTTCAGCAATCGACGAGGTCTCCGGCGATCTCCTGCCGGCGGACAAGTCGGAGTGGATTGCTCGGTTCGAATCCGAGGGTCGCCACGTCGCCATGGTGGGTGATGGGATCAATGACGCTCCGGCCCTGGCCACGGCCACCGTCGGCATCGCGCTGGGCGGTGTCGGCAGCGACATCGCCGCAGAAGCCGGCGACCTCGTGCTCATGGGTGATCCGCTGAAACCCCTGCCCGGCCTGCTGAACCTGTCGCGACAACTCGTGAGGGTCATCAGGCAGAGTATCTGGCTGTTCGCCTTTGGCATGAACGGGTTGGGAATCCTGCTCGGAGCCCTGGGTGTGCTCTCTCCAGCTGCCGCTGCCGTCTTTCACGAATGTGCGTCGTTGGCGGTGATGCTCAATGCCCTCCGACTACTGTGGTTCGAACGATGGCACGACACACGAATCGGCACATGGGGAAAAACGCTCGGTTCCTGGGCCCAACAGGTCACCACGACTCTTTCACCCTCTCGATTGACCTATGTCGCCCTCACGTACCGCCGGCGAGCTGTCGGGCTACTCAGCGCCTCGATGCTATTTGCCTGGTGCGTATCGGGCATCACCGTGATTTCCGAAAACGAACGTGCCATCGTGGCCAGGTTTGGTGGATGGCACGCGGATCTCGGTCCCGGGTTTCATTGGCGATGGCCTCAGCCACTTGAGGTTGTTCACCGTGACCGGATCCGGTCCATCCGTTCACTCCCCATCGGATTCCGGCATTCTCAGCAACGGGAAACGGGGACGCCTGACGAGATCACCCGGGCGCCTGTCGAATGGAACAGCCGCCACGAACGCCAGTCATCTGCTGGCGCGTTCGAACCTGGCGATGGCATCGACCTGGATCTGCTTGACGAGTCTCAGCTCGTCACCGGCGACGAGGTCCTCGTCGAACTCAATGCCGTGGTCGAGTATCGCATCGGCACACTCGAAAACCTGAGACGCTTTGCTCTCGGGACGGCCGACCCAGAAGCCCTGCTGCGTGCGGCGGCCGAGAGCGCCATCCGGGACGTCGCTGCCGGCGCGTCGCTGGCCGACCTGATGGCGGACCGAAGACGAGAACTCCAGGACAAGTGCCTGCTCGTCACGAGGCACATCGCAGAGGGGTACGAGATTGGTGTCGAGGTCCTGGGTGTGCAGTTGCTCGAAGTGCATCCGCCACGCCAGGTGGTCTCAGCCTACCGACAGGTGGCTGATGCCCTCGAAGAAAAGGAACAGCTGATCAACGAGGCGGAACAGTACTACGCGAGAAAGCTGCTCTCGGCAGCTGGGCAGCAAGCCATCGCGTTTCTGGCTCATCCCGATGGGTCGACACGAGACATCACCCGGCAGCACATCCGGGTCTCTGACTGGTCCCTGGACGATCCTGGGCCCTGGCAGGCTCTTCTCAGTCGCTCGCTACTGTCCGGGGAAGCGGCTGCCACGCTCGATGACTCAAGGGCCGCGGCGGCCGCAACGCGAGGTGCCTCCCAAGCGAAGGCTCGACGGTTCGGAGTTCTGCTGGATGCAGCCAGTGACAATCCCGGCACCCGTGATCTCTCGCGATGGCACCTCTACTTCCGTGCCATTGACACAGCACTCAGCGGACGACCACTGACGATTCTCGATCCCCGGGCCACCGGTCGCAAGCACCTGCTGCTGGCCGACCCGGCGAGTAATACCCTCCCACTCCTGTCTCCGCGTCCCGGAGCCAGGACCACCGCGCCCCTCGGGCCCGGCGATGACGAAGAACAAATCGTGCAACCACCTCGCTCAGAGTCCTCTCCTTCGGACACAGACCGATGAACGACAACAACCTCAACACCACGCAACCGGCTGACACGACTGTCACCACGTCCGTTGCCCTGCAGCAACACAACCAACGCTTTCGGTCATTCCTCGCTCTTGTCGGGGCTGGCGTCCTGGCTTGCCTGCTGGCCAGCTCGTGCACCTTTGTCGACGAATCGGAGTGGGTCCTGGTGGAACGGCTGGGACAGGTCGTTCGAATTCTCGATGAACCCGAGCAAAGAGGTCTCCAGTGGAAGTGGCCGTGGCCCATCGAATCGACTCGCACGTTTGATGCCCGAGTCCAGATCCATGATCCACCCGGTGGCGAGATGGTCACTGCGGACAAGAAGAACATCACGGTCGACGCATTTCTCTGCTGGAGGATCGCAGATGCACGGGACGAGGACGGGACCGGCGTCTCGTCCAAAACCGACTCGTGGCAGACACGCCCGGTTTACCGCTTCTTCACAACACTCGGCGAAACCCGCACGGCTCATGCGAGGCTCGCGGAGCACGTGCTGCCGGCCCTGCGGACCAGGCTGGGGGAAACCGATTTCGATGCCCTGGTGAATGTCGACGACTCCGAGGACGGCCCCACCCCCGACCGGGTCGGACAATTGGTCTCGATCCCCCAAGCGGTCAGGAGTGAACTCGCGGACCTCACCCGTCGACGGTACGGGATTGAGTTAATCGATGTGCGTATCAAGCGACTCAATTTCCCCCAGCAGAACCAGGTCGCCGTCTATGAGCGCATGAAAACCGAACGACGCAAGATCGCCGAGCAGTACCGCAGCGATGGACTTGCCGAAAACACCAAGATCAAGAGCCGGGCCGATCTGCAATACAGTCAGATCCTGGCCAATGCCAAGCGCGAGGCCGAGCAGATCAAGAGCCAGGCGGATGCCGAAAGTCTGTCGATACTCAACCAGGCACATCAGCGCGACGTCGAGTTCTACCGGTTTACGCGCACACTCGACAGCTATCGCCAGATTCTCAACGACCGAACCACGCTGGTACTCTCCGGAGCAAGCCCATTGCTGAAACTGCTGACACAGGGTCTCCCCGAAGCCCGCCCGGGTGATACCGATCCACAACCCACCACGTCGACCGACAGCAAGTCGGCGGACAACAAGTCACCGATTCCTGGTCCGTCACCGCAATCAACCCGGGCTCCCGCAGGAAAGGGCAAACCGTGACGCAGCCTGCTGCACCCAGGGTATCCGCGACCCGGCCGGCGCTCGCCGTCCGCCTTGTACCCATCCTCATCCTGCTGGTCGGATGGTTGGCCACCGGATTCTATATTGTCCGCGGCAATGAGCAGGCGGTGGTCCGTCGGTTTGGACGTCTGGTGCGGAACGAGTCCGGCGCCGCACGGATCTCCGACAGTGGTCTCCGCTGGGACCTGCCCTGGCCGCTGTCCCGAGTGGATCGGGTCAACACGCACGAGATCCGAACGCTCGCAGTCGGACTCCCGGAATTCGGCCCCGAACTCGAGGGGGATTCCGCCGAGGCCTTTCTGCAGGATGTCGATCCCACGCACCAATCACAATTCCTGACAGGTGACCGCAACATTCTCAATCTCCAGGTAACCGTCCACTACCACGTGGGGTCCATTGATCGGTACCTGTTTGGAGAGTCTCAACCTGAAAATCGTCTCCGAGCCCAGGTCGAATCGCTGGTCGCCGACACGATCAGTGCCAGCGGCGTCGACTTTGTCCTGGTCAACGGCAGACACCGACTCCGCAACCTCCTGGTCACACGGGCTGAGCGGATCGAGACTACCTCGCAGACAGGTCTGACCATCGACGACATCACTGTCGGTGCCGTTTACCCGCCGATTCAGGCCAAGGCCGACTTCCTGGCGGTCATGAACGCACGGGCCGAGCGCGAGACCCACATCAACAATGCCAGAGCGTACGCCGGCAAACGAGCCTTCGAACAGGACGCCGCCGCTGACCAGATCAAGAGCGATGCCCTGGCCTACCGCACCCGGACGATCTCGAGCGCCAGGGCCCAGGCTGACCGCTTCAATCAGCTGGTCAATCAGATCCAGCGTGATTCGCAAAGCGGAGAGCTGAGCTACACGGGGTCGAGGCAGCTAGCGATGAGGAGAATGTATGCTCGTGCGGTGGGCGACATCTTCTCGAAGGTTGCCGCCAAGGTCATTCTCGATTCGGGAAAACCCGTTGACCTGACAATTATCAAGTCGTCGGAGCGCTGAGGATCCCAAGCATTACCGCCTCGGGCGAGACGATTCTCTAGATCAGCTCGACCAGCAAACGCGACGACGCGCCCGGTTCCAGTGGAACGCGGACACCTTCGATCTCAAGCGTCACATCACCCGCCGTGACGGCATGCGGCACGACGCATCCCTCGATCCCCAGCGCGACACCCAAGCGTGTCAGCTGCTTGAGGAACTCGCTGTCCTGGTCGGTCACACGAACCACTCTTACCCTGGTCCCGACGCGGCACTCTGACAGCACACACGGATCACTCGACTCCTCCGGCCATTTCCCGTCTGCGGTCGGAATGGGGTCTCCATGCGGGTCCCACTGCGGCCGGCCGAGGAATTCGTCGATCCTTTCCACGAGATCGTCGCTGACCGCGTGCTCCATGTGCTCGGCCTCCTCGTGGACCTCGTCCCAATTCAGCCCCAGCGTCGTGACCAGGAACTGCTCGATCAACCTGTGCCGTCGCAGCACACGCATCCCCAGGGACCGACCGGCCTCGGTCAGGCTGACGCCCTCATACGGTCGGTAATCAACCAACTCCGCCTCACCAAGCGTCTTCTGCATACTGGTCACGGTGCCCGGTGAGACACCCAGTGCCGAGGAGACTTGACCGGAGGACACCCAGTCTGACCCCTCGCGCAATCCAATCTGCAAGATCGTCTTGAGGTAGTTCTCAACGGTCAGGCTCGGCATGGGCATCGCTCCAGTGGCCTCGATTACAGTCGGCGCTCCCACCCACGTCAATCATCCTCCGTATTCCAGTCCTCGTCGTGCATCCGTCCTCCCCCTGCCCTACACTGAATGCACGGCCAGAGCAGGACTCGAGCTGTCTCTCCCCATTGTGATTCGTGGTGGGCTTCACATTCATGTGCCGCACGAGCCTCTTCGCTACCTGCTGTACCATATGCATCCTCGGCTCGCTGACGGTCTCAGCACCGGCGATGATGTTACCGCCACCGGCCAATCAGCTCCGGTCCGGAGATGATGCGGAACTCGCAACCGTCGTTAAACGACTCGTAGACGAACTCGGGAACAACAAACGAGCGACGCGAGAAAGTGCTCGCCGCAGGCTGATGGCACTCGGCCCCAGGGTCCTCGACTTGCTGCCACCACCTGCTGCCATCACGAATCCCGCCAGCCGGGTCGCGATCCGCAGACTCCGCAGCGCGCTTGAGCGAAATGCCGCCACGCGTTCCGCCCGCGCGTCCCTGGTCAACCTGCAAGGCCGACATTCGCTCGAAAAGATCGTCGCCCAGTTGAGCCACCAGACCGACAATCGACTGGTTCTTGCAGACGACTTGCCGACCGATCTGAAACACCCGTTTTCGGTCGACATCAGGAACAGGACCTTCTGGCAGGCCGTCGAAGAGATTTCCAGGACAGCGAGGGTGCGACTGGTGAGTTCTGGCGGCACGGCCATTCTGCGACCAGGCAGACCGACGGGACATTCGTCTCGGATTGCCGTTTCAGGGCCGTTTCGGATCAGCGCCACAGCGACTGCACCTCGCCCACTGGCCAACCGCAAGACGTGGCTGATCCCCATCCGACTGCAATGGGAAGCGGAGCCTCGCCTGAGACCGCTGTTCCTGGTCTGCCGCCCCTCCCGGTGCCAGGCCACCGGACGCATCGAGGACGACAAGGTGGCTCTCACGCCCCGGAGTCCTGACGCGACACTCGAGGTCCCTCTTGCCGCAGAATCAGCCGTCGAGACTTCAGAGAATGGGTCCGCGCCCCCAAGATTGCGGCTCGACTTTCAGTCACAGGGTCGCCGCCCTCCCACGTCGCTCTCGCTCACCGGAACCGCTGATGTCTGGCTCGCCGCCGATCGACAGCCATTCGTGTTTCTGACAAGGACAGTCCAACGGCCGGTGCTCAAGAGACGGGCCGGAGTCGCCGTGGCGTTGACGGCCGCCCACGTCGATACCAAGAGCAACAAGCGACATGACGTCACCATGCGCATTCGTGTGCAGTACGAATCCGGTGGACCTTCCTTTGAATCCCATCGCCTCTGGATGCTCTACAACCAGGCTCATCTGCTCGCAGACTCAGAAACCGGAAAAATCCGCCGCATGAGTTACGACAGATTCGATACACCGCGGATCGGTGACGGGACCGCCGAACTCGTCTACCACTTTCGCAACGTGGCTGGACCGATCGACAGGTGGCGGTTCGTCTACGAGGCGCCGACCCAGATCCTCAAGGTCGCCGTCCCCTGGATGACTCGGGACCTGACGGTGCCATTGCCCCGATCCGCCGGGTAACAGCCCTCAATCCATCGTCGCTGAAATGGCCGCACTTTAGGCGAGCCGCTGGTGGCCCAATTCCGTCTGCATCAACATCTGTGACCAGATGGGCTACGTCGACGACCCGGCTTCGGTACGCGTGCCGCGATGCAGCACCGCCAGCCACACAAGTCCGACGATGAACAAGGCAAATCCCAGTCCCATCAACAAACCGGGCAGCAGCAAGTAACTGATCACACCGACTCCAATCAGCGCCTTGGCAGTGTGCTTCTTGAGCAGGACGAATGTGCCGGGCTTCCGCATGGCGATGATGATCCCCGCCGTCACGGCCAGCCAGGCGACTGTCCAGAGCATATTGAGGCCCTTCTGGATCGACTCCCTGGGCCTCATCGCCAATTCCAGTTCTGGATTGTCACCGGTGGTCGCAAACCGCAGCGTCTGACCCCCTGTCGGGATTTCAAAGTCGACCGACAATCCACCGCCCACGTTGGCCATCGCAATTCCGGAGTCTCCGCTAAGATCGCGGCCATCAGCTTCAAATGCCGATGGTTGCTCGTTGGCGATGCCGTCCGAAGTGGCAAAGGACCGTTGTCCTCCCACTGGCGGCTGCCCCTGGGTCACCAGCCCGGGCATGTTGTTCTGGAACAGCTCCCTTCGCTGTTGCGGCCGGATGGACTCCCGGCTCACCTGTCTCTGGTCCTCGCGTTCTTTGTTCACTGCCGCCTTGTTCAAGTCGGCAAACTGGCTGAGGCTCTGGGCTCGCTGGCGCAAACGGGTTTGCCGTGAGGCGAGTTTTCCACTGACTGCCGCCTTGCCCTTGCCGCCCTGTTTCGGCGTAGCCTGTTTCGAGGCCTCCTTTCGGCGACCCTTGGCGGGCAACTTCTTGTTGGCCGCCGGAGCACCACTCGGCTTGGACGGAACCACCTTGAAATTAAACTCCCGGTCCGCCTGCGTCTTGTCTCGCTCGGCCTGCGGATTCATCACGACCGAGTTTCCCTTCAGCAACTGATCGTTGTTGCGGAAGATCTGCTCTTTCTGAGCCTCCTCGTCCTGGCCTTCGAGACTTCCCGACTCGTCGACGACAGTCACCTGTTGCTTGGAGTCATCGACCTGCAGACGTCCCTGCACTTGGCTGTACCGTGTCTGGAAGTCCCGATTGAGGGTCTGGAAATCAGGCTTTCCATCCGGCTGCTCACCACGGGCCCGGCTCGAACGGCTGCCTGGCCCGCTGTAGTTGCTCAGATCGACGCCGAGAACCTTCAGCTTGGCATTGGCGTTGTACTTGGATTTCGAACTCGACTTGCTCTCCAGCACGCCCAGGAGGTAGTTGGCATCCATCAGCTTGGCCCGCTGGCGATTGAGTTCCAGCCGTTCACTGTCGACCAACGCGAGGTTTGTTCCCTCACCTTCGACGGGTTCCACGTCCAGGTCATTGGGCAGATGAACCGTCCACGACGTCTCCTCCACCCTCATGCCGTGGACACGAAACACATCGAGCCTCTTGTCGACGTTCTTCTGGTCGGCCGGCGGCACGACCCTCGGTACGGGGATGCTGCGCGTGTCGGCCAGGATCCGAAACCCCTCGGGCAACTCCCCTCCCTCACCAAACGTCCCCGCCATAATGATCCGGACGGGGAACGCGAGGTCACCTTCGCTGGTGTTCGGCAAGGCGACCAGGACGACCCCGTAGTCACGGGCCGGTTGAGAATCGACAGGCCGGGACTGGACCCCGTTGACACTCACCGCCAACACGCGAGATCCCGCGGGCGCCTGCACCGCCAGGAATTGCTGGGCACGATTGCGAATCGTATAAACCGCTTCGGTTCGCCAACTGCCATCCGCTGCGAGCACGGTCACCAGTTCAGCGAGTTGAACCTTGGCCGTCGTCTGCTTGAGCGCCTGGGGCCTCATGTAGACCCAGGATGGCATGGCCGCACGACGCGAGATGCGCCACAGGCCGGTCGCCTGGTCATACAGGTCGGTTTCAATCTTGACCTGGAGCCGACCGAGGTCTTCTTTCTCCACACGTTCCAAACCCGTCTCGTCCTGCAGGGCCAGCGTCCCAGTCGACTGGTTGATCAGGATCGCGTAGCGCTGCTGGGTGTCGACCCGCTCATGTCCGATCACGGGCCGTCCCTCGCCATCGGTCGTGCGAACCACTCTCTCGAACTCGACCTCCGGAGCCCACACGCGTTTGTCTTCAGACGACGGCGGAGGCAGCGTGGCCTGAGCGATCAGAAACAGGCGATCACGCACGGATTGACTCAGCGTCACCGTCCAACGGATTCTTCTGTCCGGACCTTCACCCAGCGGCAGCGACCGCACCTCGCGGATGCGAGGATCCTTCAGCTGCAAACGCCCGGCGAGCCAGGCCGGTGTGGTAAAGACGAACTCGTCTGCTGCGGCCTGCGTGATCTGCCAGGACAGCGCCAGCGAGTGATCGACCAGGGTGTCGGTCACCGTGACCAGGGCCACCACCGTCGCCTGGAACCCTGGCACCGCCCGACGTATCGACAGCCGGACCGGCGTGATGTTGTTACCGCCCATCACGAAAGCCAGCTGGGCCTTGCGTGAGTCGAGTTGTCTGAGCGTACGGTCGGCGATTGCTGGATCAAGATCTCGCCAGTTGCCGCGGTCGACCACGCCCGCCGTATAGGCCTCGTCGAGCCAGACCATCATCTGCGTCGTCATCCGACGGGTGCCCAGTGGTTTGGGGAGTGGCAAGTCGAGTTCAGACGCCTCCGGGACACGTGGCAATCGGCCCTCGATAGCCACCTCCACGGCCCCTGTCCTTGGACCATCGAACTCCACCGTCAGTTGCCGCTGGCCGTTGTCACCGACATGCACAAACCAGTCCGAGAGCGACGTCGCCTCGACACCAACCGGCAAGTAGCCCTCGGGGACCGCCAACGTGACACTCGCCTGGGCGGCCTCGGTCAATTGCCAGCGAAACAGGGAGGCCAACCGCACCTTCCGATGCTCGATCCGAGCCGCGTGTCGGGCCGAAACACTCGATTCCGCCACTCGTCGTGAGACCATCAACCGAAGCCGAAACGGCCGGGTGATGTGGCCGTAGGCCAATCGAGGGGATCCGACAACCTTGGCATTGCCATGGGCAGCTGCCGGACCACACCATGCCGGGCGGGCCGACATGCCCACGTCCACCTGTTTCAGATTGTCGTTGACGAGCACCCGCGTCGTGAACTGGTTGTCGACAAAGAGGGCCACCTGCCCCTTGTCTCGTTCAAACCCGACCACGCCCAACGATGCCACTGTCAGCTCCACCGCACGATTCTGAATCTGCTGGGCCTGAAATGCCGCGACCTGGACGACGGTTTCGTCATCAATCCGCCTGCGGAAAAACACTCGCAATCGACGCTGCTCGTTTTCTGTTTCGACATCCCAGCCGCCGACATCCGCACCCGTGACACCCTGCACTCGGAGCCCCTCTGGCAATGCAAACGCCACCTCCGGCAGATCCCCTTGCCGCACGCGGAATCGAAAATGTGAAGTCCGATGGACTCCGGGGTCGGACACACGAACGACGGTGTAAGACTCGAGCTGCACCAGCCCCTCGGCTGCCTCGTCGGTCGCCTGCTTCGGCTGCCACGACACGCGGATGGCACCACCGCCATCCACTGGCAACTCGATCGCCTCGCCGGCCTTCTCCACCAGTCGTCGGTAACGAGTTGAGGACCCATTGACGCGGACGGCGAGATCCTTGTCGGGCAAGTCAAATCGCAACCGGCCAACAGGAGCAGGCCCCAGGACCAGGGAAAACTGGCCGGCGGGCCCGGTCTGCACCAGCGGCAATTCGCAGTCGATCTCCAGGCGATGCGGCCCCTTGCCGTCAACCACGACCGCCAATGGATGTGTACGAGACTTGGCCCGGGTCACCAGCGGAGCCGGCTTGCCGTCCAGTTTCGCGCCCCCAATGGCCACCGCACCGATGGGAATTGGCAATACGACCTGGCCATCTCGAAAACTGTAAAGCTGCAGATCCCCATGGACCGCCACGCGGGCCGCTGCACCATTGGCAGCCGGCAGAACCTGGGCACGCCACGAGACATCCGCCACCACGCCCGGCTGCGTCGCCGGCGGCAGGACTTGTCGATCCGGATAGGCCAGATTCCAAAGCCGCAGAAACTCGTCGCGTGAGACGACCACCCGCTTCGCATCGCTGGGGTCCTGTCCCTTCTCAAGAGGTACCACCTCAACCGGCACACCCACGGAATCCACTGCCGGTTGGACCTTTGCCGGCGGCGACTGAGCCATGCCGACCTGACCCGCCAGGACCAGCCCCACGAGCAGGCCCGCACCGGTACTCACCGCACGCGTCGCCTCGTCCCATCTCAGCTTGTCCCTGGTGAATTGTACGACCGACACCACACCCCAAAGCGCCGCCCCGGACAATGCGCCAAGGAACAGGCCATCGAGCAGCAGGTGCCAGGACACCGGGAGAGTCGTCACCAGCGCGACCGGACCGAGAGTGGCCGCCAGCAAAGCCACCGATCTCTCGATCACCGGCCGACGCCGTGTGAACCAGCAGGCCAGCAGCACGAGAATGGCAAAGAAGCCTCGACCCGTCGACTGGGACTCGAGGTCCTGGTAATCGATCTGCAGGTCGTGTGTCGCCACGTGTTCGCGGCTTCCGAGAAAATGGAAATTCCGAACAATCGTGCCGGCCGGCGGTTTCAGATCCAGGGCCAACGACATCACCGCACCACCAGATCGCCGACGTCCCTCGCCTGCTGCTCCCAGCGGGGCGGTCCCTTCGGTTTGTCCGAGCCCCGCCAACGCGTCTTGGGGAACCGACGGCTCGACCTCGGGTCGCGACGCCGCTGGGGCCGTGGCTGGATCGACAGACGTCGGCCTGTCATTCCTGGTCACCGTCGACCGAGAAGGGGCCTGTGTCGGCGGACCTCCCGGCGGCGGAGTCGCCGCTTGCGGCTTGGGTTTGCGGCCTGAAGCGACTGTTTGGGATTGGGGCCTTCGGGCTGGTACCGGAGCCGCTTTCTTCGCCTCACTCTTGACCGTGGCCCGGTCGTCCGACTTCGGCGGACCCTCCGACGGAGGAGTTTCGGCCAGAGACGGCATTTCCGCGTCTGCCATCGGGGCTCCACCACCGCCAGGAGCAAAGCCACCGCCACCCATGCCACCGAATCCGCCCATTTCGCCTCCCACGGCACCATTCGAGGGCCCTGGGGCTGCGGTCATATCCGCATCAGCTGACTCCCGTACCATTTCGTAGTCCACCATCGACGCAGGGCTCGACGTGTCAGCGGCCTTGAAGCTGAGTGCGCTCGTCGACAACAACAACGCGGGCAGGACAATCATCACAAACACCACCGCGACTCCCGCCGTCACCAGGCCAACAGCCCGTTTGCGTCGGAAGGCCAACGTCAGAAAGGCCACCACGGCAGCCACGATCCCAAGCACCATCAGGCGATTCGCCAGGTCACCGGGAGACACACGGTCAAAGGAATCCCGCATGGCGCCCAACAGGCTGACCTGGCTGAGCGGCTCATTCGGTTCAAATCGCCCTTCAGAACCAACCACGAGGGTCTGTTGAGGATGATGCAGGACCCAACTCTGCTCCAGAACTTCGATCTCAAGCTGCGTCTCCGAGCCACGCTTCAGTGACACGACCGGGGCATTTTGAATCAACTGGTCCGATCCCGTCACCTCGTCGATCCGCGACCGGTAGAAGACTTCCAACGTATGTCGCCCCGCGCCACTGGCATCAACTGGCCAGCCCACAACAAACGTGCTGCTCGCACCCGAGTCGCCACGCTGCCGATGGGCCTTGACCGGAGCACCATCGACGGTCACGGCCCACAGTGTTCGGTTTTCCGTCTTGTCACCCGCCAGGTCGACCAGCAGGCTCTGCACACCGGCAGCGGTCAGATCAAATTGTGCCTTGTGCTGCATCTCGCCCGTCTGGGCCAGGATGCTCGTGATCACGCTCGAATGACAGACGGCCCGGGCCACCGAACCATGATCGAATCGGGTTTCACCCAGCGTGACCTCATACCCAGGCACCAGGTAGCGGTAGGCTTTGACGATTCGCTCTCTCGGATGATAGCTCGCAGACGGCAGGTCGATCGGGTCGATTTCTGCCAGCGACACGGACGTGTCGCCATCACCCGAGGTCGATTCCAGGGCCGTGACATCGATCCTCTGGTCATCGGACGCCTCGATCGCGACGTAGCCATTGTCTCGTTCTGCGCCCACCACCGTGATCGTCGGCAGCCGAAACCCTCCGGCACCATCCTCGACGTCGGATCGCTTGAGCGTGAGGTCCACGGCCACAGTGAGTTGGTTCCGGGCGAATTCATCCAGTTTCAGAGTCCATCTCCGACGACCATCCGCGGGCTCCGCCGGTGATTGTTCGACGATCGAACTCGACGCATTGAGCAGGCGGAATCTTGATCCGCTGCCCACCCAGTCGGACAACTCCACGACGAGGCTGCGGGCTCCGCCACCGCCGATCGTCAAACGGCTTTCGAGGTGTGCCGAGAGTGTCTCCTGGTCCAACCGCGCCACTGTCACAGACTCGGCCGACAACCGGGCGGGGCGCCGCCCGATCTTGAGTGAACCGGAAATCCTGGGGGACTGATAGGTGTAGCCCAGCCTCAGCCCCGCGAGCTGATCAAGGGTGGCCTGGTCGAGGCCCTTGAGTTCATCAGCCACCACGTCGTACACGTCAGGAGCCCGTATGCCATAAGTGCCTTCAACGATCAGTCCCGACGCATCCCCCTCGGCTCCGGCCACGTGTTCGAGTGCCACGTCGGGCAATCCAACATCACGGGCCACCGCGCTGCCCAGCGGCCAGTTTTCCAGGTCGCGATGAGCGGTCACCCGCATCTCGACGGTCGCCCCTTCAGGGACCGGCTTGTCAAATGCGACTCGCATTTTCAATCGACCATTCGCCTCACCCAGCCTCGCCCATATCACCGGCTTGCCAGCAACGCGAACTTCGGTGACATTCCAACCCACGGGGATCGAAAAGTCGGTCTGGAACAGGGACGAAAACAGGCTTTCGATCTGGGCGTCTGCGACCATGTCGAGCCCCCGGTCAGAAACGCTGAGGATGGTCGCCAGCGACGCCTGCAGCTCCTGCCGCTTCGTCTCGGTCGCGAACACCAGCGTGAAGTCCTCGCTCCACGCGTCAAACCTCATCGCCGTTCTTCCGACCGGCGCGCCCGCAGCCGCCCTGACACCAGCCACGCGGCGGACCCCCGTGGCTGCACCACCCTGCAGGCGAACACCTGGCGGCGTCTGAACAACCACCTGGCCAATGTGGGAAGTGACTCCTGACAACTTGAGCCGGGGGACCTGCCAGGCCTGGCCAACCGCCGTCGTCATCACGCCACGAAATGTCGCCCGGCGCGAACCGGTGAATCTCTGACGGTACCGGAGCGTGATCCGCGTGAGCTTGTCATCGCCAGGATCGTCTGCGAGCTCCCAGCTCTCCAGGCCACTCGAAGCGACGTCGGTGATTTCCAGGGTACGTGGCACCGTCGCCACGAACTCATCCAGGGGCTGGCCAAACACCTCGAGGGCCGTCACCGCCTGCCAGGTCACCTCACCCGGAGCCACTCCGACCCCAAACGCCGTTGACGCAAAGACGAGCGCGTCGCCGGCTCGCTCGGCCTGGCGATCGGTCAGAGACAGACGCACGTCACTGCGTCCTCCAACGGGAACCCGATACACCGCCGGTTGATCGGCCGGAGCCGGCCGGCTCACGGCCAACCCATCCACCAACAGGTGCTTTCCGGCTGGCAAATGCACCTCAAGAGTCGCTGTCGATGCGGGCACCAGTCCAAAGGCGGCTACCTTGTCGCTGCCGACCGACGCCAAGGGGGTCGAGAGCGCCAGCTGCAAGGTCGCCGTCCCCACCTGGTCATGAAACAACTCGACCCCCGAGACGGTCTTCTTGTCCCGGGCCACCAGGAATCTTGCCAGTCGCGCCGGCTTGCCCGCCAGCGTGGCTCTCTCGACGGACACTCCTCGCATCGGAAGTCGGAGAGTCTGCCAGCCGCGAACAAACTGGCGAAACCCAACTGCGACGTCGAGCATCAATTGATCGCCCTGAGGCTTCGCCGTGTACACGACATCACCAAGAGCCAGGGTCGCCGGAATCCTCGGTTGCCCCTCCGCATTCTTCTCAGCCAACGCCCGCAGCCGATCATACTCCACCCGTTCCAGCATCACGCCGCGTCGATCCCTGTCGATGATGACCCCGAGGTCCTCGATCGGGACGTAGACCCGACGAGGCCGCTTGTCCCTGGTCGACCGAGCCTGCCCCCACGCGCGGTCTCCCGAAGACACGAGAACCAGGCACGCCATCGCCAGCAGGAAACACGTCATCCAACAGGCCGACCGATTCCGCACTCGTTTCAAGAGACTGCTCACGACTGGGACTCCTCATCAGCCGCATCTTCGGTTCCCAGATCCGCCTCGCCATCGGAAGCGTCGGCAGCCGCGTCGGATGCCTCATCCGACGACCCGCCTGTCTCCCCAGGATCGCCGTCGTCGGCCTCCTCAGCACGCGACAGGCCCTCGTCGGTCACCGACTCATCCACCGGTGCCGCGGAATCCTCGTCGCCGTCTCTGATCTCCTCAGTCGAGGCGGCATCTCCCGATGGCCGATCGTCAGCCACCGGCTCGGCCGGTGGACCGGAAGCTCCTCCGGGAATCGTCTCGCCCACAATCGAAGCGAGCCGACTGACAGTCTCTTTCATGTTCGTCGATTGCCCGATCCCGAGTACCGAGGCCAAGAGCCAAGCGGTGACGCCAAATCCGACACCCCAGCGAGCAGCCAGCCAGGCCTCAATCACGCTGTCGGCGTAAGAGAGCGAAAGCAGCGACGCCACAAACGCGGCCACCAGGACAACACTGAGCCGATTGGACCAGGGCGTCCACAGCAGCACACAGCCGATGGCAAAGATGGGGATGCTGATGCCGGCCGTCATCGAAGAGGTGTGCCACCACGTCGGATCCAACGTCTCGGCACCGCCCAGATTGCCGTAGACCCGTGACCGGCCCTGCGTCGGCAGGTAGCCGAGCGAGGAGGTCGTCTTGGTGCGATCGAACCACCGCTCGAGTGTCGAATGCGAGGTTCTCAGCACGACGAATTTCTCTGGCACGCCGATCAGCTTGTACTCGTTGGGCACGAAGACAGCCGTCCGCAGTTCCTGCGTCACGACGTCACCTCCACCGGCCCCGACGCCGCCAACCTGCGGCAGCTTGATCCTCGGCGTGCTGCCAAATATGGGATCGAAAAAACCTTCCTGGGGCAGGTCAAATCGGATCGACAGAAAGAACTCCTCGTCGGTCTTCGTCCCCGAAACGTTGAAGGAGTAGTCGGACCATCCTTCCGCAGAATCCTCGCCCGACTTCTCCACCGGGACGCGTCGCTTGTCGACAAACACGTCCGAGACGGTCGCTGCAGCCGGCAGGTCGACCCGAAGTCTCTGTCGTTCGCTGCTCTTGAGTCGATAACGAGCCCGAACGCTCGCCGTGCCGTTCTTGTTGATCACCATTTCGACAAGGCCACGGGAAATCACTGTCTCGACCACCTTTTCGGACTCGAATTTCCTGGTCGTGATGGTCAGTCCCACGGGCTGAGTGTGATAGCGAAATGCCGCCGAACCCGAGGTGGGAAGCAACCGCAATTCTCTCACGTCGATGTACTCGAGGTCCCCCAGTTCAGCCTCTGCCGGCCAGGTCACCTCGAGGGCATCGTCTTTCTGCACGACGACCTCACCGGTGATGTTCTGGTTGTCGAGATTCAGAGCCTGGGGCGGCTGGACGGAGATAGCATGGCCGTTCGACAACTCTGCCTCCTCCTTCTCGTCACTGCCCGTCTTCAGGTCCCAGCTGACATCAAACCCCACCGGGCCAGTCAGCTCACGCTGCATCACGATGGTCCATGTCACCCATCCGTCAGCCGGATCCGCGGCAGTCTTCTCTCGGATCGGCACGGGTGTCGACGCACCACCGGGCACACGTGCGGTCGTGATCTGTGGTTCCTGGCCGATCGACTCTGGGACCTGCACCTGGAAGGTGTCTACCCCGGCGTACTCAACCAGGAACACCACCCGTGCATCGACCTCGACCACCTGCTGCTTGGCATTGACCGTGGTAGCCACGGTTGCCGACAACCGGGTCGGGCGTTTTCGTGTGGTCACCGGCAGCAGCAATTCCCGCTTGGCATCCTCAGTCGGATAAGACGTGTATTGCCAGACGCTGGCCAGACGGGCACGTCCGATCTTGGTGCCTGTTCGCCCCGTCCTGTTAGGCTGAATGCCCAGCAACTTGCTCTCATCGGTGATCACCTCGAAGGCATCCGGGGCAAACACGGAAATCGAGCCGTTTTCGCGCACGACGCCAAGCGGCTCGATCACCGGGAGCGAGACATCAACGGTCTCGGCGTCTCCATCGAACGGCACGTGGGCGTTGACGTTGAGCTTCAACGTACCCTGCCGTCTCTGTGCGAGTGTCACCGTCAGGATTCGGGACGCGGCGTCAAAGGCCCTCTCCTTGAAACCGTCGCCACTGACGCCATCGAGTTCGAGTCCGGGCGGAAGCCGCAGCTTCCATTCAAACACCCCCGCCCGTTCAACTTTGTAGGTCAATTGGCTGAGGGAATCGATCTGCTTGTCCTTGAAGATCAACCGGGTGGCTTGGTCCACCGTGATCCGAGGCTTCACCGGTTCGTAGGAGACCTTCAAGTCAAACCGCGGGCTGAAGTACTTGTAGGATCTGCCGCCGGGCCGTCGGATGGACTGGTAGACCTCGGTCGGCTCGATCCGAACCAGCCCGCGCGGCGGAGTGACGTTGAGCGTGAGATCGCTGCCGTGAGTCAATACCACCTGGCCGCTCTCGCGGACGGCATCGAGCGAGTGGATCCCGTTGATCGTCATGCCAGGGTCATCAATGGTCGACTTTTCGATGCCTGCCGTGTCGACGCCAGAAACGGCAAACACCGCGCCCATGGCCGGAGCCGGCCGTTCGGTGTGCACCTCGAGCACGAATTTCCCACGAACCGCCCCGATGAATTCAACCGTCACGACCTGCCGCTTCTCCTCGCTGACAGGTGTCCACTTGCGGATCTTGGCCTGTGTGGACGCCACATCGAGAATTCGGTGCCCGGGGGGAACAGCGATCCGCAGCTGGGTCAGTTCGCCGCGCAAAACCTCGTGGTGCAGGTAAACATCGGTGTGAACCAGCCCGTCGCGGACCGCGATGCTCTGGTAGTTCGACACGCTGGTCAGCAGGTCCATGTCTGGCTTGAGGCCCACCTTGGGATACCACAGCGCGGCGATCTTCGGCGTCGCACCCAACCGGGCCCGTACCCTCGTCCGACCCTCGGCGGCTTCCACAGGCAATGCCACCAGCCGTGGTGTCAGGTCCACCGCCTGCTCGGGACGCGGCACACTCAGCTCAAACGTCGTCATCCCGACAGTCGGACAATCGAATTCGAACGAGTGACCATCGGCCGCGGCTCGAATCCGGGCGGTCAGGTCCAGGGTCACCAGATGAGTCCCCGGCTCCGGAAACAACAGCGAGTACTTGCCAGCACCGGTGCCTCTCAGCAAGACCTGCGTCGGTTGGTTTCCCCGGGTGGCAGTCACCTTGCCGATCGCCGCCTGGCCAAACTGGATCGGGATCTCCGACCAACTCTCGCCGAGCACTTGAACAGTCAGAGTCGCCGTGATCCTCGCCAGGCTTTCGTCGACCGTCGCCACGTAGTCGGCCTGTGTGATCACCCCAGAGACTCTGGGCCCCTTCGACGCATGGTCCGCACCACCCGCCGCCTGCCACAATCTCATGTACTCGGCGTATGGCAAAAAGACCGCCGAAGGGTGCTTGTCAAAGATCGTCTTCAAGTCCCGGTAGGGAACGTAGATCCACTGCTCCATCGCAGCAGGCTTCTTGTCACCGGTCGCAGCAGCCGATGCGGCAGCGGGAGGCTTCGGTTGAGGCTGAGCGGCAGCAGCCGACGTGGGCTTGGCCGGAGAATCCTGGGCCGGAATTCCAGACCAACCCTGCAGCCCCAGCGCGAGCGTCAACAGGATGACGGCCCATCGGCCCAAACCCACACGCCGCGACTTCTCGTTGTTCATATCGGTTTCCCCCCGGCCGCTCATCTCGCTGGCCTCATCGCCTCCGCGACAAGACGCCAGACAGCTCTTCACCTCGGTACGTCTTTCCAGACACCGACGAAGTGTAAAAATGGAGTGATATTGTGGACTGGGGAATCCTGGTAAAGGATTCCGACTGCCAATTTACTCTTTGACGCCAAACCCGCACCAGTTGTTGCAGCCATTTGTGCGTTTTCCACGACTGGTGCGAGCGAGCCGTGATGTGGCTGGCACGGTTGTAGCGGTTGGCGCGGCTGTTTCCAGCCGCAAGGTCACGCAGCGCGAGACAGTCTGGCTGCGGACTCGGCTGCGATGACCTCGTCGACAAATCGACCATAATCGGCCGCTCCGTTCGACGCCGGGTCGTAGTCGAAGATCGACTTGCCAAATCCCGCCGCCTCGGCCAGTCGGATGTTCCGCCGGATCCTCGTGTCGAAGATCCTCGCTCCTGCCCAGGGGGCATGAGGATCACTCGTGGCGAAGAATGCCTCGAGATCTGCCGTGATATCGGCTGCCAGCCTCGTTCCCGTGTCAAACAGGCACAGCACAATTCCACTCACCCGCAATGCGCGGTTGAGCCGCCGCGTCACGAGCGCTGTCGTTTCCAGCAGCTTGGAGAGTCCCTGCAGTGCCAGAAAGTGTGGTTGGAGGGGAATCAACACCTCGCCAACAGCGGCCAGCGCATTGACCGTGAGCACACCCAGGGACGGCGGACAATCGACGAGGCAATAATCCAGATCACAGGTCTGTCCGAGATGTTCGAGAGCACCCCGGAGAATCGTCTCGCGTCCCTCAACCGCCACCAGTTCGCGCTCGACCCCGGCCAGGTCCACGTTGCCCGGCACAACCCACAGGCCGTCGGCGGCTTGTCGACGCACATCCCACAGGCCGTGCTGCCCGAGCATCACGTCATAGAGCGACGTGGTGCCACACGCCGCCTCAATCCCCAGGTGCAATCCGCTGTGAGCCTGTGGGTCCAGGTCGACCAGGCAGACGCGGCGTCCGCGGGCCGCCAGTCCGGCGGCCAGGTTGACGCTGGTGGTCGTCTTGCCGACACCACCCTTCTGGTTCATCACCGCGATGGTCCGCACCGGGACGTCTCGCCATTACAGGAGCAATACGGGCTGTGCGTGGCCTGGGAGGCGACGCGGCGGGAGTATAGGACGTCACATGGCGAGGCGCAAAGACGGGAACGGCGAGTGGGTGCCCGGAGGCCCCTTACCGCGTCTCAGCCAACAGTGTTTCGAGCCGCGTGACGCACAGATCGATCGAACGGACGGCCTGGACAAAATTGGTGTGCGTCGAGGCCAACGGAGCGTCCTTGCGAAATTGCTCGGTCGCACGGCGCATCCGACCGATCTTCTTGCCGAGCATCTTGATGTAACCTGGTGGATCCTCGAGACGAGTCTCCAATGCCCGAGAGGTATCAAACACGGCCCGCACGATCCCCATCAACTCGGGAAAATCCTCGACCTCCTCGCAGTGCTTGACAAATGTTCTCACGACCCAGGCGTGAGCCATCATGTCCTGGCACTCGTCGACGATCTCGGCCAATCGCGCCTCGGTCATCACCATCTCACTCGTCTTCGCTGTAGGTCATCAGGGTCGTCACCTCGCATCCATCGAGAGCCTCACGACCGCCCAGGCCCAGTAACTCGATCACCACCGCGCACCCGACCACGTCGGCCCCTGCCTCGGCCAGCAACCGATTGCAGGCCGCCACCGTTCCTCCGGTGGCCAGCAGGTCGTCCACCACCAGTACGCGATCACCATTTCCGACCGCATCGGTGTGCACCTCGAGTGTGTCTTCCCCGTATTCCAACTGGTAAGAATGCGACCTGGTTTCGTGCGGCAGCTTGCCCGGCTTGCGAACCGGGACAAAACGTGCTCCCAGGGCCAGCGCCAGAGGTGCACCAAACAGGAAGCCACGGGCCTCGACACTGGCCACGACGTCGATGCCGGCATCCCGGTAGGACGCTGTCAACCGATCGATCACCTCACGGTAGGCCTCCGGAGACGCTAACAACGGCGTGATATCACGAAACCTGATGCCCTCGACAGGGAAATCCACCACCGTCCGAACGTATGTCTTCAGGTCGCATCCTGCCGACGCGTCGCTCGTCATCTCGCTCATGACCCCTCGCCCCCTGGTTCCGCCAGCTGTCGCCTGGCCTGGTCCACCTCGTCTTTCACGCGAGGATCACCGGTGTACAACTCCACGATACTCTGCCACACACGCCGCGCCTCCTCAATCCGACCCTCTTCCCGTGCAACCTCGGCCCGCTGCAGGGCCGCCGCCACCAACCCGACGGGCCCGTCGCCGGAGTCCCTGTCCGGCGTCCAACCCGACAGCAGAGCACGAGCCACCTCGGCCTCGGCCGCATAGTCCTCCTGGCCGTCGATCAGAACCACAAGCGACTTCAGAATCCGGATGGCTCGAGGTCGGTCTCCCGCCCGTTCCGATTCTCTCGCCAGCCGCAGGAATCGAGCCGGCTCGGACTCTGTCTCCGGGGCCCGCCCGATCAGCCTGGGTCGAGGTCGCGACCTGGCCTGGGATTCGAGCCGAGCCACCCGTTCCAGAACGGGTTTCAGTCGGTTCTCCCACCCCTCGGCATCCTCCTCGAGCAATGGCAGGAAATACCGGTCCCTGGCCGTGCGCCAGTCTGGGTCACTCTGGTTCATCAGCCGGAGCCCCTCGTCAAACCGCTGCTCGGGAGTCATGCGACCACGGTTGAACATCACCACCGTAATCCCCACAACGACGACCATGGCGATGAGCAAGCCAGGTGTGCTGTTGAGCCAACGGCCCATCCGACTTCGCTGCGCCTGCCGCCGGATCTCGAATTCCATCAGGTCTCGAGCCATGGTGGCTTCGCCCGGTCCCGACCGACGCCTCGGGCCGGCATCCACCGTCACTGAGGTCGCCGGGACCGTCCGGTCGTCGACCTCCGAAGACGACTCATCGCTACGGGCCAACCGGTAGATCTCCGTCGCCTCGGTCCGATCGATTGCCTGGAACTCCCGTTCGTCAGCGATGCCTGCGGGCTCGGTCATTTCGCCCTCGGACAAGGCCACCTTTTTGGGAATCTCCTCGAGCCGTCGCCCCAGGACAAAGGCGTCCGGGTATCTGTCGTCAGGATCCTTGTTGAGCAGGCGGCAGACGACCTCATCGAGCCACCGGGGAATCTCGGGCACAATAGACCGTGGGGGATCACACTGCCCGTAGCGGTGTTGCTGGATGATGTCGACAGTGCTGCGTCCCGAGAAGGGTGGCCGCCCGGTCAGCATGCAGTACATCACGGCACCGAGCGAATACAGGTCGCTGGTGCGATGAGCTTTGCGCCCCTGAGCCTGCTCGGGCGACATGTATTCGGCCGTGCCCACGATGCCCCCGGTCGCCGTCAACTTTCCCGCGGCAAAGACCTGGGCTACGCCAAAATCAGTCAGCTTCACCTGGTCATCCGCCGTGAACATCAGGTTGCCCGGCTTCAGGTCCCGGTGGATGATCCCGGCATCGTGGGCCGCCTTGAGAGCCCGGCACACCTGGACCCCGATGTCAACCACGGCCCGCCATTCCAACCGGTATTCGCGCCCCAGACGTTCGGTCAGCGTTTCCCCGTCGACGAGCTCCATCGCGTAGTAACACAGGTCTTCGTGCTCGCCGCTCTCCAAGCACCGCACGATATGGGGGCTCGTGAGCTTTTGCAGCGAGGCGACCTCGCGGCGGAACCGCTCGACCAGTCCGGGTTCACGCGCCATCGCTGCCGGCAGGACCTTGACCGCCGCGACCGTGCCGTCTCGGCTATCCACCCCCTCGTAAACGGTTCCCATGCCGCCAGACCCCAGCTCACACCGGATCTCGTAGGGGCCGATCTGGGGAGGGAGCTGGGAAGGGGATGAGGCCATGAGGAGTGCTATCCTGGAGACCATGGGCAGCCATCGTGCTGGCCGATTCGAGTCTAGGGTGCAACAATTCAGCCGGTCAACAAGCCTCGCCTTTCCCTCCAAAACTCATGTCCACCGCTATCCTGCTCATTGCCCACGGCAGCCGACTCGATACGGCCAATGCCGATCTACGCTGGATGGCCGACCGGCTCTCGGTGCGTCGCCCCGATGACCTGGTCGAGATCGCCTACCTGGAAATCGCCTCGCCAGATATCGCCACGGGCGGGGCCACGTGTGTCGAACGAGGAGCACAGCAGGTTGTCCTGCTTCCCGTCTTTCTGTCTCCCGGCCGACACGCATCACTGCACCTGGCCGAACACCGCGATCGCCTGGCCGCCACCCATCCCGGCGTCACCTGGGAACTCAAGCCACCACTCGGCCGTCACGCGGCCCTGCTCGATGTGATCGAGGATCGGATCAACGGCACAACGGACACCGGCGAACAGCCCGACTGATTCTGCGGCCTTGGCCAGTGTTCAGACCGATCCCCGATCTCGCTCGACCCACGCCAGCAATACCGGCAGCAGCACGAGATTGCCCGCCAGTCCGCCCACCATCGCCACCGAGACCAGGATGCCAAAGTACACCAGCGGGATGAAGTGTGAGAGTGTCAGAACGCTGAAGCCGACCACGAGAGCCAGGTTCGCCAGCACCACGGCTCGCCCGACGCCCGCGTGTGTCTGCTCCAGTGCCGCACCGACATCCAGCCCCGAGTCGCGGGCACGGCGGAAGCCCGAGATGTAATGGATGCTCGAATCGACGGTAAGTCCGAGTGAAACGCTGGCGATCATGGCCGTGGCGATGTTGACCGGAAGCCCGACCCACCCCATCGCACCGATGACCAGGACGATGGGAAAGAGATTCGGGAGCAGGGCCACGAGGCCGACCCACAGGCTTCGGAATGCCAAGGCCATCATGACCGTGATTCCGACAGCCGCCAGCAGGAAGCTGATCACCTGGTCTCGCAGCAGGCTCTCAATCAAGAACGTGAGCAGCACGTAAAGCCCGGTCGCTTCGACCGGGCGTGCCCCCGCCGGCACCTCCTTGAATTCCTCACGCGCCACTCGCTCAACCGCCTCAATCAGTTCTCGCTTTTCACCCGCCTGCTCACGCTCACGTGAACGCAGCACGATACGCATCCGCTGTGATTCGGCGTCGTACAAACTGCTCAGGTACTCCGGTTGAGCGGCATCCAGCACCTTCAGCCGCTTGCGAAGCGTGTTGGTAAAAAACGGCACACTGGGGACCATCTCGAGACCATCGCTGATTGGCACGACCTTCGTCAGCCTTTGGCGACCGTCGTCAGTAACCATTTTCGCGGCCACCTCGTCCCGCAATCGCTCCCCCAGCCGCCGCACCCGTCCGATCGTCTCCTCGTCGAGTTCCTCGCCGACCGGGAAATTGACCTCCCAGTTTCCAGCCCCTCCGAGCCGTGTTTCGACAAACTCCAGCCCGCGCCGAATCGGGCTGTCCTCCCGGAAATTCTCGCTGAAATCGGTTTCGACCTCGAGACGCCCGAGACCGATCCCGGCGAGGATCACCACCAGCACGACGCCCAGCAGGACGCCTCGTGGGTACCGACGGATCGCTCGTGCCAGCCGCTGCAGCCCCTCCACCAGTTGGCCCTCGCCGGGCACCCGTCCCGGCGTGCCACGGCCACCCAGCAACACACCGCCGGGCAGCCACATCAGCGCCGCGACCAGCACCAGCATCGTGGCCAGCCCCATCATGATCCCGAAGCTGCGGACCGGGCTGATCGCGCTCGACAACAGCGCCGCGAACCCGATGGCGGTTGTGGCGCCGGTCCAGAAGATCGCCGGAGCCAGTTGAGCGAAGGTCCGGGCCAGAGCTTCTCGCGGCTCCCACTCACGGCGCTGTTCCCCATAGTGGACGGTGACATGCGTGCACGTCGCCACACCAATGATCGTGACCAGTGAATTGAGCATCGAGCTGACCATGCTGAGCTTCATCCCACTCGTCACGAGCAGCGCTTCGGTCCACAGAATCGCTGTCAGCACGACTGCCAGCGGGAGCAGCACCCAGCGGATGCGTCGGAACAACACCAGGATCACCCCGGACAGCAACGCCAGCGACCACCAGAACAACTTGCGTCCGTCCTCCTCGACATACCGGAACATGTCGTGCACCTGGACCGGTTCGCCGACCACTTGGGCCACCGGTTGATGCTCGGATGCCACGCGGCGGATCTCCGAGAACGTCTGCGCCCGCTGTTCGGTCGCGTCCGGTCCGGACTCGGGTACGAGCCTGAGCACGATGGCCACGGTACGGCGGTCCGATCCCACCAGGACCCCATCGACCAGTGACAGCACCCTGTCCCTCAACCCGCTGATGCGGCCCATCACCCGTCCGAGAACGCCCGATGGTTCCAGGGCCTTGACCAGGTGCTGTGTACTCTTTGACTGCACACCTTCGATCTGTTCCAGCCGCCCGGCCAGGTCCTCAATCCTCTGCCGCGCCACATCTTGCAGAACCGAGGACTTTGTGCCGTCTGCGGCGGGCGATTCAAAGAGCGAGTCTTCTTCGAATGCCACGATGACAAACTCGTCGCCGCCAAACAGCTCTCGACTCGCTCGAAACGCCGCCAGGTGTGGATTGTCTTCGGCGTAAAGAGACTCGATCGACTGGTCGAAACGCAGCTGACCGGCTGGCACCACCGAGAGACCGACCGACACGACAGCGATCGCCAGCAGCGCCAAGCGGCACCTGAGCACGAATCCGCGCCAGCCTCCCGACGACGGGGGCGCCCCGGCCGGACTGTCGGCCTCGCGGGAATCGCCGGAATCGACCTGGTGCGACGACATCAAGCTCGGACCTTCTCTCCTGCCAGGTCAGTCATCCGCTAGACTGGTGTGATGCTGGGGTGATGCTGGGGTTGCACTGGCGACCCTCACCCGGGACGACCGCGCGTACAGGATAGTCGTGTCGCGACCAGCGAGCCAACAGAAGTCTGGCGGGAGCCTGGCAGGAACATCCGTGTCCACTCCTCGCGCTCACCTGACACCACTTGTCGTGCTGCTGTTGCTGACCGCACTGGCCCGACTCCCGATCGCCAGCTGGCGACTCGGTGATCTCGCTGACGATCGCGACGATTACCGCCAGCTGGCCGATGGCCTAGCTGACGGAAACGGCCTGGTCGATCCGGACCAGGGGACGCCCACGGCATATCGTGCGCCGCTCTATCCTCTCTGGCTGGCGGCGACGGCGACGTGGACCGATGGCGACATCGACCTGCTGGCCGGGCATTTTGTGCTCGGGTGCCTGGCCGTGCTGGGCACCTGGCAACTGGGGCGTCAGCTGGGATTGGGTCGGCGGGCGGCCTGGCCGGCCGTCGCCGTCGCGGTCGACCCGTTGCTGGTCGTCAGCGCCACGATTCCCATGACCGAGACACTCTACACCGCGCTCGCGACCTGGATGCTGGTCGGCGCGACCGCAGCCCCCTCCCCGAAACGGGGCCTGGGACTCGGGATGCTGTTCGGACTGGCCGCCTTGTGCCGCCCCACGACCTGGGCGGTGGCCGTGACCGCCCTGCTCTTCCTGGTAGCCGGCCGCCTCCGGGGACGCTCCTCCTCGCCCTGGATCTCAAATCGCAAGAACATGCTGGGCATGGTCGTCGGTGTGTGCGTCGTCGTGGGGCCGTGGATAGCACGCAACGCCGCCCACTCGGGTTCACTGGTGCTCACAACAACCCACGGTGGCTACACGCTGCTCCTGGGCAATAACCCCACGTTCTACGACCAGGTGGTCAACCAGCCGCTGGGCACCACTTGGCACGACGAGACGTCCGAGTCGGGGCAGCGGCCCGTTGACTGGCGGCGTGAGCTGGAAGGCCGACTCCCGGGCCCGAGGCAGGGGATCACCTCCGAACGCCTCCGAGACCACATGATGTACCGGATGGCCTGGACCCACATCACAGATGACGCCGGTGGTTTCGGACGAGCCTGCCTGCTGAGAATCGCGCGGTTCTGGACCCCGATCCCTTTCCGTTCCGACTGGCCAGGGCCGCTCGTCCTGGTCGTCGCGGCGTGGTACATCCTGACTTTGCTGGCCCTGGTTGCGGGGCTCTGGCGGCTGTCCCGAAACGACACCTCCTGGCTGGCTCCGCTGGCCTTTCTGCTGGCCATCGCGCTCGTGCACGTGGTGTTCTGGTCCACGATGAGAATGCGGGCACCGATCATGCCCGTGGTCTACCTGATCGGTGCATCCGGCTGGTCGGTTCGAGCCTCCACGAGGCTTATTGACACCCCAGAAAATCCAGACTTATAATCCCGCCCCCGTGGAGCAAGCCTCCCGGGAATTCCCGCGTTGGGAGGTCTCTCCGAGCCATTTGCTGCGACGGTCGACCGTACCGACCCGGGGTCGAGACTCCCATTTCCATGGACGGGTTACCACGTGCCGGGCAGGATGCCCCCAGACGCCGACAGTGAACACAGACGCCCGCACGCCGACGTCATCACCTGGTGGCGATTCGTCCTGCTGGTTTCCGCGTTGTCCGCCGTTGCGCGCGCCCAGCCACCTCACTCGGTGCCGCCGGTGACACTGGTCGCCGACTTTGGCTCGGTCAACAACGCGTACGGCGGATCCGGATCTCAACAGGTCGTCGTGCTCAGACGCCGTGTCACCATCCGGCAGGGCACGACTACGATCACCGCTGGCCAGGCCGTCGTCTGGATCGACTCCGCAGCGGCACCCGCGATCGGCCTGCGTCTCACCGTCTATGCCGAGGACAACGTCCGGCTCGACGACCGGAACCAGACCCACCACCGCCACGCGCTGCTGCACACTCTCGACACCTCGACCACGCCACCACGCATTCGCATCGGCCAGCGTTCGCGATTCACCACACCACCTGAACAAGACCCGCTGGTCCGCCGCGCCATCGCTCGCCGCCACCGGCAGCCCTCCTCGCGTGCGTCACTGGTCACGTACCAGGCCGACGACGCGACGCCTGTCACCCAAGGAGTCCAGGAACCCCAGCAGCAGCTCCGTCGTGTTCAGTTGTTCCCACGAACCAATCGTCCATTCAATGTCTCGACTCACCAGTCGACGGCCACCACGCCCGGTGAGTCGGTTGTAGTGATCACCGGGGGAGTCAACCTCGTGATCGACGTCGTATCACCCGACCGCCAGCAGTCTCTCTTTGGCCAGCAGACTGTCGATGTGTCGGCCGATCGAGTCGTCATCTGGACACCACTGGACAACAACCAGCAGGTGCAGTCGCAGTTCGTCCAATCGGTCCAGAAGCCTGTTCAGATGTACTTCGAGGGCAACCTCGAGCTGCGACAGGGCGGACACGTCATCCGAGCGACCCGGGCGTTTTACGATGCCCGCGAGAACCGGGGTCTGCTTCTCGATGCGGATCTTCTGGCAGAAATCCCCGGTGGCCGCGTGCCGCTGCGGGTGCGAGCCGAGTCCATCCGCAAAGATGGTGAACACAGCTTTCACGCTCACAATGCCTGGGCCACACCCAGTCCGTTCGGTGTTCCCGGCTATCGCCTGCAGGCCCGGGACGTCTTCCTGGAACGACGCACCCTGCCCGGGTGGATCTCACGCCAGGGTAACGACCAGTCCATCTCATGGCTCACGACCCAGCACAACACGCTGATGCTCGGCAACTGGCCGGTCCTGTTTGCTCCCAATCTCGCCGGTCCCGCCAGCGGACTCAATATCCCTCTCAAGCGGGTCAGTTTTCAGCATGACAATGTCTTCGGGTTCCAGGCCGATACCTCCTGGAGCCTATTTTCTCTGTTGGGGATAGAACCGATCGAGGGTGTCGACTGGACCCTCAACGCCGACTACTTCACCCGTCGCGGACCCCGTGTCGGTTCCGGACTCACCTACCAGCGCGACGGCCTCCTGGGCATTCCCGGCGACATCGTCGGCTGGAGCGACGCGGCATACCTTCACGACCGGGGCACCGACAATCTCGGGCAGGATCGCCGGGCTCTCGGACTCGGTTCTCCTCACCGTGGACGCGGTCGATGGATCCACCGGCACGAGATCCCAGGAGGATTCTCCATCAGGACCGAATTGGGTTACGTCTCGGACCGCAACCTGCTGGAACAGTACTACGAGGAAGAGTTTGACCAGGAGAAGGACCAGGAGACTCTGCTCTACCTGGAACAGCGCGGTGACGCGACGGCCTGGAGCCTGCTGGCCCGGACACAGGTCAATGACTTTGAGACGACGACCGAGTGGCTCCCCCGAGGAGACCTGTATGTCTTTTCGCAACCGCTCGGACTCGGGCTCGTCGGCCTGCCCGACTTGAGCTGGTCCTCTCACACGTCTGCCGGTTACGCGCGGCTGCGCCCCGCCGACGCACCCACCGATCCGGCCGACCTGTTCTCCCCGCTCCCCTACACCACCCGGGCCGGCGGCGCCGTGCTGATGTCCCGGCACGAGCTGTCGTTGCCCCTGCTCCTCGGACCAGCCCCCGTCGTCCCATACGTGATGGCAGAGAGTGGATACTGGAGCGAGGGCATGGCGGGAACGGACATTGACAGGCATCTCTTCAGCGGAGGCCTGCGCGCGAGCCTGTCGCTGTCGAGGACCGATGCGAGCATCCGCAGCCCTGTTCTCGGTCTCAACGGCCTCGCCCACAAGATGACCCTGGAGACCGACTTGGCATGGACCGAGACAACCAGGGGGTTGGCCGAAATTCCGCAGTACAACGAGATCGACGACAACTCCCAGGAGCGATTCCGGTACCGGTTCCTGGGAAACACCTTTGGCGGCACGCTGCCGGTCGGCTTTGATCCCCGCAACCTGGCAGTCCGCCAGGGAGCCGGCCTGGCCGTGACGGCCCCGTGGCACGAATTGGTGGCCGATCAGAAGGCGATGAGGCTCGCCTGGCGACATCGTCTCCAGACCAAGGTCGGGCCTCCCGGACATGAGCGAATCCGTAACTGGATGACGCTCGACCTCGAAGGCACATGGTTCCCGGACGCCGACCGGGACAACTACGGCGAGGACTTTGGCCTGCTGGCAGCCGTCTACCGCTGGCATGTCAGCGATCGCACCACCCTCCTGGCCGATCTCTACAAGGACCTCTTTGCCAACGCCCCCGAGCTCTGGAACGTGGGGATCATCTCTCAACGCACCGCCCGCGGCACACTGTTTGCCAACTTGCAGCAGGTCAGCGGCGGCGGCATCGACAGCCAGATCGTGACCGCCGGCCTGAGCTACCGCATGAGCCCCAAGTGGGTCTCGACGCTGGCGACCGCATACGACCTGGCCGAGGAACGCAACCAGGGCCAGTCGCTCACGCTGACGCGGATCGGCGGCGACTTCCTCGTACACGTCGGCGCGAGCTACGACCACAGTCGAGGCACAGCAGGATTCCAGCTCTCGCTCGAACCCCGTTTCGGAGCGATGAACGCCGCCAACCCACAACTCGGTCGACTGCTGGGACTTCGGAACTGACTGCCGGCGCGTCAGCCCTCGTCCTGGCGACGGTGCAATTCCTCGTGCTCCTCGTCGTCGGTCGGACGCGTGTCTCGCCCGCGACCGGCGGTCAACTCAATCCGGTCCACGAACTTGACGTTGGCACAATCGTCGAGCTCATCGGTGTGACAGGCAGCAGGATCCTTGATCAGGAACCGGAAGGGGCCGCCCTGGGACTCGGTCAGTGGATGGCCGTCGACGGTGTAGACCAGGATCCCCTCGCTGCGGATCGGTGCCAGCGGCACGCTCGCCGCGAAATCATCGGCCGCCGCATGCAGTGTCAGGTAACTGGCGTCAGCGGTCGGCACGACTCGCTCCAACAGGCTCACAAGCGTCACACCGTCTCCCTGTCGCGTCGGATGAAAGCGGCTCACATCACGGACCTGGAGCGATTCGTCAAAGGCCGCCAGGTCGTCGTGAGTCAATTCCAGGGACTGCTCGACGCAGCCATCGATCGTGAGACGGGACATCAGGTGTCGACTCCGCATGAACAGGGGCCTCGGGCCCGAGATAGAAAGCCGCGACAAAAAGCCGCGACAAAAAGAAGGCACCCCGATCGTTCCCTTGATCGGGGTGCCCGTTGCAAGAGACTCGCCGGTCCTTCAGCTACATCCCATGCTGTTCCCACAGTTGTGGCACAGGTAGCAGTTGCCGTTGCGAACCGTGATCGCTCCGCACCCGTCACAGGCGGGGGCGTCGACCTGGAACTGAGCAAACTGCTGGCTCCGCACCGCCGGCGTGTCGGTGTCGCCCGTCGCATGAGCAGCGACAGTGTCTGCCACCGACTGCTCGATATCGGCGATCGACGTCACCACCTCACCGCTTGGTTCGGACTCAGCCGATTCGGTCGCAATCGGCACGGCCGCATTGGGCTCGCCGTAACCGGGTTGGAACTTCAGGCCCAGCCACCGGAAGATGTAATCCACCACGCTCTTGGCGTTGGGAATCTCCTGGTTGCCCGTCCATCCGGACGGCTCAAACCGCATGTGGCTGAACTTGCTGGTCAGAGCTTCCAGCGGGACGCCGTACTGCAGCGACATGCTGGTCAGCGTGCCGATGGTGTCCATCAGCCCACCGATCGTGCTTCCCTCTTTAGCCATCGTGATGAAAAGTTCGCCGGGGGTCGCATCTTCAAACAGCCCCACCGTGATATAGCCCTCGTGGCCACCGACGGAGAACTTGTGGGTCAGCGACTGGCGAGTCGCCGGTAGCCGACGACGCACGGGGCCGACCACCGCTTCGGTATCGGCCGTTCGGTCACCCTCTTTGCTGGTCGCCAACGGCTGGCTCTGTTTCGAGCCGTCACGGTAGATGGCCAGAGCCTTGAGGCCCTGCCGCCACCCCTCCATGTACGCCTCCTGGATATCCTCGACCGTCGAGTCCTCGGGCATGTTGACCGTCTTGGAGATCGCACCCGAGAGAAACGGCTGGGCGGCGGCCATCATGCCGACGTGGCCGCGCCACGAGATCGACCGCTGGCCGTTGGCCGGTGTGAAGGCACAGTCAAACACCGGCAGGTGCTCGTCCTTCAACTCGGCGGCGCCCTCGATCGTCTCGTGCTCGTCGATATACGCCACAATCGCATCGATCGACGTCCGATCATAGCCGAGCACCTCGAGAGCCTCCGGCACTGTCCGGTTGACGATCTTCATCATCCCGCCACCGGCCAACTGCTTGTACTTGACCAATGCGATATCCGGCTCGATCCCGGTGGTGTCGCAGTCCATCATGAAGGCGATCGTCCCGGTCGGGGCCAACACCGTCGCCTGGGCATTGCGGTACCCATGGAGACGCCCGCTGGTCAGACACTCCTCCCAGCACTCCCGCGCCGCTTCCTTGAGGTACGACGGGCACGAGTCGTGGATGTCCTCCACCGCATCGCGGTGCATCTGCATCACGTCAAGCATCGACTCGGTGTTCTCCGAGTAGCCCGCAAATGGCCCGATATTCGATGCGATATGGCTTGAGGTGCGATAGGCCTCGCCGTTGAGCAACGCCGTCATCGCACCACAGATGCCTCGCCCCGTGTCGCTGTCGTAGGGAATGCCCATCGACATCAACAGGCTGCCGAGATTCGCATATCCCAGCCCCAGCGGACGGAACAGGTGACTGTTCTCAGCGATCCCCGGGGTCGGATAACTGGCGTGATCGACCAGAATCTCCTGGGCCGTGATGTACACACGAGCCGCCTGGCGGAATCGGGCCACGTCGAAAATGCCGTCGGGCCGGACGAACTTCCGCAGGTTGATGCTGGCCAGGTTGCAGGCCGTGTCGTCCAGGAACATGTACTCCGAGCATGGGTTCGACGCGTTGATCGGTCCCGTCCCCGGGCACGTGTGCCAACGGTTGATCGTCGTCTCGTACTGGAGACCCGGATCCCCGCAGTACCAAGTCCCGTGAGCGATCTCGTGCATCATTTCCGAGGCCTGGTAGGTCGGTCCCTCGCCCGAACCGCTCGTGACAAAGCGGGTCGTCCAGGTGCCATCACTCTCGACAGACTCCATGAACTCGTCGCTGACACGGACCGAGAGATTCGCGTTTTGGAACATGATCGAGCTGTAGGCTTCGCCGTTGAAATTGGCCTCGTACTCGCCACTGTCGATCAGCGTCCGCGCCTTCTTCTCCTCTTTCGCCTTCGCCTGGATGAAGTCCATCACGTCGGGGTGCCAGTCCTTCAGACTCTGCATCTTCGCCGCCCGACGCGTCTTGCCGCCCGACTTCACCACCGCGGCAATCTGGTCGTAGACCCGCATGAACGACAGGGGCCCCGATGGAGTCCCGCCGCCGGAGAGCTTCTCGCGAGAACTGCGGATCGTAGACAGGTCCGTGCCCGTCCCGGAACCAAACTTGAACAACATCGCCTCGCTCGTCGCGAGACGCATGATGTCCTCCATGTTGTCCTCGACCGACTGGATGAAGCAGGCCGACGCCTGGGGAAACTCGTAGGACGTCTCCGGCCGACGGATCGACTTGGTCTCGGTGTCGAACCGGTAATTGCCACGGGAACCACCCACGCCGTACTGGTGGTACAGGCCCACGTTGAACCAGACGGGTGAGTTGAACGCGCCATGCTGGTGAACGCACAACCAAGCCAACTCGCGATAGAACCGCTCGCCGGCCTCCTCGCTGGCGAAATAGCCGTCCTCTTTGCCCCAGTCAGCGATCGTCCGCGCCACCCGGTGAATCACCTGTCGGACGCTCGTCTCACGCTCGCTCGTTCCCGGCTCGCCGTAGAAGTACTTGCTGACCACGACGTTGGTCGCCAAGGGGCTCCAGTCCACCGGGATCTCGCAGTCGGTCTGCTCGAACAGCACGCCGCCGTTCTCGTCCTTGATCGACGCCGTCCGCAGCTCCCACTCCACCGTCTCGAACGGATCCGTCTCCGCCGGGCAAAACTCCGAACTGAATTCCAGTCCCAGTCCGGACACCAACTCCAGATCGCCGTTGCCATTCCCGCCGTGACCGTTGCCCCGATGCTCGGCCGTCTGCGCCAACCCCTGCTTCACCTCGGCGCGACCCTGGCCCAACTCTTTCGAACGTCCTTGCTCATCTACGCCTCTCGTTTCGTGCATCATGCACCCCTTCTTGGTAGCTGATTTCTCCGGTTGTCTGACTCGGGAATCTCGCCAATCGCCACTCCCCATGGGACGGCCAAACAGCGAAAAGTCGCGAAAATGGACTACGGAATGGTGGATTTTGACAGCATTTGAACCGTTTTTGATGGTCCAAATACCACAAGGTGTAGGGGACGATTGTCCAAGAACACCTACATCTTGTGAACTGATGAGATTCGCCACTATAAATCGGCATTCAGTTTTGTCAAGATCTTGTTTTTCAGTTTGTTTTCATCGTTCTCCGGAAATTTGTCGTAGAGCCCCGTCGTCACACGACTTACCGATCCAAAAAAAGTCCACAGGACCGACCCTACCCGCACACCCCGGATCAGTAGCTGCGCCCGTTTCGTCCCACACGCATCGCTCCGCTGACACCAACGTGCTTCTCCTCATTGCAAGAATCTGACCACCGATGCCGCCATCCTCACGCACGTCCCACCGCGCCGCCGAAAGCGATACCTCCCGGGCAAATGGCTCGGACGATCCCACCGCCCTGGCCGAATATGGCCGGCTCGACCTCGTCGCCCGACTCGTGGTTGAAGGGGACATCCTGGGACATCACAAGAGTCCGATGAAGGGAGCGAGCGTCGAGTTCACCGAGCACCGGCCGTATCACCCGGGCGACGAGATCCGCCATATCGACTGGCGGGCCTACGGCAAGACCGGCAATTATTTTGTCAAGGAGTTTGAAGAGGAGACCAATCTCCGCTGCCAGGTTGTACTCGATGCGTCTGGCAGCATGGCCTACGGCGACAGCACGCTCTCGAAATTCGACTACGCCCGTCAGCTGGCCGCGTCCCTGGCCTACCTGCTCCTGGCGCAGCGCGACGCCGTGGGCCTCACCGTGTTTGACGACCACGTGAGATCCCAGTTGGCCCCGTCAACGCAACAGGCCGTCTTTGCCCAGGTGGCCGAAACGCTCGAGCGACTGGACACCGGTGATGAATCTCAATCGGCCTTCGCCGGCGGCGTGGCCGAGTCTCTTGACGAGGTCTTCCCGACTCTCACCAGGCGGAGTCTCGTCGTCGTCATCAGCGATTTTCTCGACGAGACGAACAGGCTGACCGAGGCGCTCGCGCGATTCCGTCACGCACGGCATGAGTTGATCCTGTTTCACGTGGTGGCTCCCGAGGAGGTCGAGTTTCCGTTTTCGAGTCCCACGCAGTTCCAGGATCTCGAGGCGTCCTCAAGACGCGTACTTGTCGACCCCCATCGGGTGCGACAGCGATACCTCGAGAACTTCCAGCAGTTCTGCACGAGGCTGGAACAGGGGGCCGCCGGGCAGGACGTGGACTATGAGCGAGTCACCACGGCGACGCCCTACGTGACCGCGCTGGGACGCTACCTCAGCTCCCGGTCGCGTCGGCGACGAGGTCGGTGAATGGCTTGCCGAGCTGCTGCTCGAGCCGTGTGGTCTCGGTGTCGAGCATCACCCGCAGCCGCCTGTATTCTCGTGCCCGTTCGACCCGGCGACGCCGGTCCGCTTCACCCGGTTCCCGCCGCGTGGCTCTCAACAGCAGATTCTTGGCCGTGTGCTCCATGTCGATGAACTCGACAACGCCAGTCCGGTATCCACAGACCTCCAACGCTTCGGCCCGCAGGGCGTCGGTCACGATCGCCGAGAGTCTCTCGTGCAGGATCCCGTGCCGATGCACGGTCTCGAGGCCGTCAACGCTGAGCACCTCGGACGCCTCATGCTGGCAACACGGCACGGCCAGAATCACCGCTGCATTCCAGGCGACTGCTCGGGCAAGTGCATCATCGGTGGCGGTGTCACAGGCGTGTAGCGACACCGCCAGGTCCACCTCTCCCTGGAATGCGTCGATCGTCGTGACAGGGTCCCAGCTGGAAATCTCGCCCTGGCAAAACGTGACGTCGTCGAGTCCCAACTCGTGGGCAACGTTTCGACAGGTGTCAATCACCTCCGCCTCGCGTTCCACGCCGACGATACGAACCTCGCGACCGCGTAGCTGGCCGAGCAGGTGGTGCAGAGCGAACGTGAGGTAGCTCTTGCCACTCCCAAAATCGACGACCCGCAAAGGCCCGTCGGTCGGCAAGGACGGGACGCAGTCGTCGACAAGCTCGAGGAAGCGGTTGACCTGGCGGAACTTGGCCATGCGAGACGCCCGCACCCGGCCACCAGGCGCCATCACGCCGATCGCCTCAAGGAACGCACATGGTTCGCCGTCGGGGATCAGGTGCCGCTTGGACCGGTCATGAGACAGGGACTCCGGCAGCGACGTCGTCGCCGGCCCCGTGTGGACCTTCAGGCGGTCACTGCCAGACACCCTCGCCGACAGATCTCCATCGGGCCCAAAGAGGTGCAGGTCCCGGTAGACGGCGGGAAACCACTCGGCGATCCGGGCCGCCGCATCCGACGGCGCCAGGTTCTCGTGCGTCTCACCGCGGCCCCGCACGTGGGTGAACTGAAAGACGCTTCCCGAGGCGAGCTCCAACGGCCGAGCCGTGACCCGGTCCGCCACCCGGTTCGCAACCCGGTCAGCGCGGCGGACACCGCCCGCATGACGGTCTCCTCTCGGCCGACTCAACACCAGCCGGTGACAGGCTCCAGACAACACCGACTCCGCCACCCGCTCGACAATCTCGCTCACACCGTCCGACACTGCTAAACTGCTCACCCGGCCCCGGGATCGACTTCATGGAATTCACAAGCGGCCACTTTACCGCCCCGGTCGCCGCGACGACAACGACGCTCTCACCAACACGGTTCCCCTGACGCAATCGCAGGCACTCGCCATGGGTCTCAATCGCAAGCAGAAGAAGCAACTCGAGGTGGCCCGCAAGAAGCTTGAGAACCTCCGCCAGCAGCTGGCCGGGGCCCGCTCGCAGCCCGATGATCCGAATGACATTCCGCGTCTCGAGGGCGAGATCGAACAGACGATGGAGAGAATTCGGTCGCTCAAGGGTGGTGGAGACGGTTAGGTGGAAGCCACGGACAACCCGTCCTGGCCTCCCACGATCTTCGTGGTGCACCCCAGGGAACGTCGCAGCAAGTGTTCGATCGAGCCGTTGAGGCGGTTTGAGGAGTTCGTCTTCTGGACGTTTCCTCGCCGCGGCGGCGAGTCGCTCGACGGGTACGTCCGCCTGGGACTCGGCGGTCCCGTGATCTCTTCTGACGACCGGGACCGCGGTCTCCTGGTGCTCGATGGCACCTGGCGACTCGCGGCACGGATGGAACCGGACTTCCGGGACGTGCCCGTCCGGAGCCTGCCACCTTTGCGCACGGCCTACCCCAGGCAGTCAAAGGTCTTCGACGATCCCGACCAGGGGCTGGCCACGATCGAGGCCGTGTTCGCCGCCTACCAGTTGATGGGTCGCCCCACCTCAGGTCTTCTCGACGAATACCGCTGGGACGAGGCCTTTCTTGAGGCCAACCCGGAATTGACCGGTCCGCCGCCCTAGCCGTCTGGCCCCCGGTCGGTTCCGGCCGAGAGCCCCTCACATGGATGGCCCATCCGACGCCGGTTGCCGCTGAATCTGTCACGATGTTAAACTGGTGGTTGGTCGGTGCCTTCACCGGAACCCCAGACGCTCCCGCTCCATGGTCATCCCCTCATGTCTCGCCCAACCCGAACCCCGGGCAGCATCCAGGCCAGGTTTCTGGCCCTCGCCCTCTCACTGGTGTCCTCTGTCGAGGCCGCGCCACCGGTTGACTACCAGCGACAGATCAAGCCCCTGCTGGCCAAGCACTGCAACGGCTGCCACGGTCCCAGGAAAGCCATGTCCGGCTTCCGAGCCGATGCGGGTCGCCTGGCCACGCGTGGAGGAGATCGCGGTGCGGGGATCATTCCAGGAAGCCCGGACAGGAGCCTGCTGTTCCAGGCCCTGGTGGGCACTGATGATATCGAGAGAATGCCCTACGAGAAGCCGCCGCTCTCAAAGACCGAGATCGCACTGATCCGGACCTGGATCGAGCAGGGGGCCAAGTTTCCGGCCGACGAGAAGGTCGTGGGCGGTCGCCGCAGCAGCGATCACTGGGCGTTCCAGCCCATCGTACGCCCGCGACTCCCACGGGTCAGCCGCCCCGATTGGGTGCGAAACGCGATCGATACATTCGTGATGGCACGACTCGATCGCGAGGGGCTCACGCCGTCGCCCTCAGCCGATCGGGTGACTCTCGTGCGACGGCTCAGTCTCGATCTGCTGGGGATTCCCCCATCAGTCGCCGAGGTCGACGCGTTCCTGGCCGACAGGACACCTGGCGCCTACGACCGGCTCGTCACGAGGCTCCTGTCGTCGCCACGTTACGGGGAGCGGTGGGGTCGGCACTGGCTCGACCTGGCCCGCTACGCGGACTCGAACGGATTCACCATCGACGGCGCTCGTTCCATCTGGAAGTACCGCGACTGGGTCATCGACGCCATCAATGCCGACATGCCCTTTGACCAGTTCTCGACCGAACAGCTCGCCGGAGACCTGCTTCCCAACCCGCGGGTCGACCAGCTGGTTGCCACCGGGTTCCACCGCAACACGCTGGTCAACCAGGAGGGAGGCACCGACGACGAGCAGTTCCGCGTCGACGCGGTCGTGGACCGGATCAACACCACCGGGGCCGTCTTCCTCGGACTCACCGTTGGCTGCGCCCGGTGCCACGAACACAAGTTCGACCCGATTTCTCAGCGAGACTTTTACCAGCTCTTCGCCGTGTTCAACAGCTGCGAAGACAACAACGACGCCAACGCACTGGCCCCCCGGATCGAGGTCCCATCCGAGGAGCAATCCGAACAGCAAAGAGACCTGGCCGCCGCCATCGCTGCCGCACAGAAGCCGCTCACCGATCACGACCGTACGTTCGCCGCAGGGATGCCCGCCTGGGAAAAACGCCTCGCCACGCTCGACGCGGGTTCCTACCAGGTGCTCAAGCCGAACAAGTGGACCACGGCCAAGGGTGCGGTCCTCACGAAGCTCGACGACCAGTCACTGATCGTCGATTTCAGCGTACCCGCCAACGACACTTACACCGTCGTTTTTGAAACGGACATGCCACGGATCACGGCCGTCCGGATCGAGACCCTGACGCACAGCAGCCTGCCGAGTAACGGCCCGGGACGGGCCAGCAACGGAAACTTCATTCTCAGCGAGGTCTCCCTCGCCGCCTCACCAAGGGGCAACGACAACCAGCCATCGCCAGTGCGAATCGGCTCGGCCGCAGCCGACCACTCCCAGGAGGGGTACCCGATTTCGGCGGCCATCGACGGGAAGGCCGAGACCGGATGGGCGATCAACACCAGGACCGGGTCCCTTAACACCAATCGCCAGGCGATCTTCTTCCCGGACATCCCGATCGCTCACCAGGGCGGGTCTCGAATCGTGCTGACCATGGCCCAGTTGGGAAAGGCCGCCAACTATCTCGTCGGCCGCTTCCGCGTCTCGGTGTCGGCTGCCCCGCCAGGGGACCTGAAGACCCCCGCTCCGATCCTGGCGATCGCCAGGACGCCACGCGACAAGCGCAGCAAGGCCCAGCAGGCGCAGCTCGTCGATGCTTACCGGTCCACGGACACGGGCCGACAGGCACTCGCTCAAAACGTCGCGTCTCTCAAGAAACAGCTCGATGCCGTCAACAAGGCAATCCCAACCACGCTGATACTTCGCGAACGCCAGACGCCACGTGACACTCACATTCACATCCGCGGTGACTTTCTGAGGAAGGGAGCACGGGTCCTGCCGGGCGTTCCCGAAGTGCTACCGCCGCTGGAAGCCGAATCCGGACGCGGAAACCGCCTCGACCTCGCCCGCTGGCTGTTTGAACCCGACCATCCGCTGACGGCGCGCGTCACCGTCAACCGGTTCTGGCAACGGTTTTTTGGACTCGGACTGGTCGAAACCGAAAACGACTTCGGATTGCAAAGCGACCTGCCCTCTCATCCCCAGTTGCTCGACTGGCTTGCCAGCGAGTTCATCCGCCGTGACTGGGCGGTCAAGGACCTGCATCGCCTGATCGTCACCAGTGCCACCTACCGCCAGGCGTCTCATGCCTCAGAGGGCCTGCTGGCGCGGGACCCCCGCAACCGCCTGTTGGCCAGACAGACACGGATGAGAATGGAGGCCGAGACGATTCGCGACACGGCACTGGCCGCGGCGGGACTCCTGTCGGACAAGCTCGGAGGCCCCGGGGTCTATCCCCCGCAGCCCGAGGGCATCTACATCCTGACCCAGCAGAAGAAAGCCTGGCCGGAGGCAACCGGCGAGGACCGGTTCCGTCGCTGCATGTACACCTATTTCTGGCGTTCGAGTCCCTATCCCTTCCTGCCAACGTTCGATGCGCCGGATGCCACGACCACCTGTACTCGCCGCAGCCGATCCAACACGCCCTTGCAGGCGCTGACCCTGGCCAATGACCGCGCGTTCTTTGAAATGGCCCAGGGAGTTGCCGTGAGGATTCTCACGGAGGCTCCGACTCCCGATCTCCAGAGATTGCGATTTGGATTCCGCACCTGCCTGTCGCGAGAGCCATCCGAGGCGGAACTCGGAGCACTGTCCGGTTTCCTGGCCAGTCAGCGTAAGAGGTTTGACGCTTCCCCTGAGGACGCCCAGGCCGTGGCACCCCGTGCCATCCCCTCGCACATCCCGTCAGCCGAGGCAGCGGCCTGGACCGCCGTCGGCCGCGTGCTGGTCAATCTTGATGAATTCATCACCAGGGAATAGTCCCATGCTGATCGGTCAAAAACAGCAGCAGCCTCTCGACTCACCTCCGGCCTCCTTCGAGGAGCAGATGGAGGTGCGCGAGCAAACCCGGCGACACTTCTTCGGCGCAGCCGGCCTGGGCATCGGCTCGCTCGGACTCGCGCACCTGCTTGCCAGCGAGGGTCTCCCACGGGCCACTGCCGACCTCGCCACACCGGGCGGTCCCGGATCGCCCCAGGTCGGCCATTTCCCGGCCCGTGCCAAGCGCGTCATCTATCTCTTCATGGCCGGCGGGCCCAGCCAACTGGAGCTCTTCGACTACAAGCCAAAGCTGCAACAGATGGACGGTCAGGTCATCCCGGCCTCGTACGTCGAAAACAAGCGATTTGCGTTTCTCAAGAAGGACGCCAAGCTGCTGGGCACTCGCCGCCAGTTTCTCACATGGGGAGACAGCGGCCAGCAGATCTCCTCACTGCTGCCACACCTCGGATCCATCGCCGACGACGTGGCGATCGTCAGGACAATGAAGACGGACGTCTTCAACCACGGACCGGCCAAGCTCTTCATGAACACGGGATTCAACCGCTTCGGTCGGCCCAGCATGGGCGCCTGGGTCACGTACGGTCTCGGGAGCCCATCGGGCAACCTGCCGGGCTTTGTCGTGTTGCACTCCGGGCCGCGCGGCCCACGAGGAGGAACACCGTTGTGGGGTAGCGGCTTCCTGCCCAGCCGTTACCAGGGCGTCCCCTTCCTCAACGGGGCCGACCCCATTCTCAACCTCTCCTCTCCCAAGGGCATCGACCGGCGCGGACAGGGCCAGTTCGTGCAAACCGTCAACAAGCTCAACGCCCTGCGCTTCAAGCAGGTTGGCGATCCGGAGATCTCAACACGGATCGGCACCTACGAAATGGCCTACCGCATGCAGTCCAGTGCTCCGGCCCTGATGGACCTCGCCGGCGAGAGCCGTCACACACTCGACAGCTACGGAGTGGATCCTGCCAAGGGTTCCTTCGCCCGCAATTGCCTGCTCGCCCGCCGACTCGTCGAGCGTGGCACCCGATTCGTCCAGCTGTACCACACCGATTGGGATCACCACGGCAACCCGGGCACCAACCTCGGCAAGCCGCTCGACCAGCGGTGTGCTGAGATCGACCGGGCTTCGACGGCGCTCGTCAAGGATCTCAAACAACGGGGTCTGCTCGAGGACACCCTGGTCATCTGGGGTGGTGAGTTCGGGAGAACTCCCCAGGGCGAGCCGCGAGACACGCTTGGCCGGGATCACCACATCGAGTCCTACTCGATGTGGATGGCCGGAGGCGGAATCCGTGGCGGTACGACGGTCGGTGAAACCGACGACCTCGGTTACTACGCGATCAAGGACAAAGTCCACGTCCACGACCTGCAGGCCACCGTCCTGCACCTCCTCGGACTCGATCACCTGAAACTGACCTACCGCTTCCAGGGCCGGGACTTCCGGTTGACCGACGTCGGTGGCGAAGTCGTCGAAAAGCTCCTGGCCTGATCACCCCGGCGCTATTGTGCCGCCGCCGGGATCGGAATCAGGTAGGCCTTCGCGTCCTTGGCCCCCGCGACGATCTGCTTGCCATCCTGGGAATATGCCGCGGAGTACACCGGGGGATTGGCCAGCCTGGTCGTGAACAGGCTCTTGGCGCTGCCGGTGTCCCAGATGTGGATCACCCCGGTATAGTCCGCGGTGAGCAGCCGGTTGGTCTTTGTCGGGTGGAACCTGACGCGATACACATCGCCGGTGTGTCCACTGAGTTCCTTGGTCGGTTTGGAATTGGCCACGTCCCAGAGATAGACGGACCGATTGCCTCCCAGGCCCACTCCGGCCCCGGCGATCGACTTGCCATCGGGGCTGAATGTGACCGAGTACACCGGCTGGGTGGGGCCGGTGTACTTGCGAACCTCCGTCCCCGTCTCGACATTGATCAGTCGGACCGTCTTGTCGGCACCACCGCTGAGCACGAACTTGCCGTCGGGGCTGAATGCCACGGCGTAGACCTGGGAGGGTTGAGTCGAGAGTGTCTTGATCACCTTGTTGGTCTCGGTATCCCACAACCGGACGGTCTTGTCACTCGAGGCACTCACCAGCCGTTTGCCATCGGGGCTGAACGCAAGCCCGGCGATGTAGCCGCCGTGGCCGGTGTAGTTGAAGGAAAACCCGGTGGCGGCCACCTTCCAGGTCTTGACCGACCCGTCGGCGGCGGCAGTGACCATCGTGGTGTTGTCCGCCGCGAGCGAGATCGCGTGGATGTCTCCGGTGTGGCCGCCGAGCAACTGGGCCGCGTCGCGCCCGGGCGGAACCGGCGGCTTCGGCTTCGGAGGCGTCGGGTCATAGCTCCGCAACGACTTGTCCCGCGCGGCCGCGAGCAGCTTTTTTCCACCCGGCGTGTACGCAAGCCGGGTGAACGGGGAATCGGTGGGGATTCTCAATTGGAGCTCCCCATTGGAGGCGTTCCAGAGGCAAAGCGTCTTCACATCGGCTGCGGCCACCTGGTTACTCGCCGCGTTGATCGTCACAACCTGCCCGCCCCCCGGCAGCCCCTCGAATGTCCTCTGCGGCTGGCCGTTGCTGGCTGTCCAGCTCTTGACCCCACCGGGGCCTGACGTCACCAGGATGGCACTGTTTCCCGAGATTCCCAAGGAGGTGACTTCCGCCTCGTCTGCCGCGATCACGCCGGTCACCGAGACAGTCGCGATATGAACCGTCTTGTCTGAGCCGGCAAACGCGACGGTCTTGCTGTCGCTGCTGTACCCGGCACCCGAAACCGGACCGGACACGCGGAAGTGCTGAAGCACCTGTTCGGTCTTGAGATCCCAGGCACGCAGCCTGCCGTTGGCTGCACCACTGAGCAACTTGAGATTGTCGCGGCTGAACTCGACGCTGGTCACAGGCGCTGCGTGCCCCTCGAGGCTCTTTTGCAGTTTCCCATCAGCCAGGGTGTAGATCCGAATCACTTTGTCGGCACCACCAACGGCTGCCTGGGCACCATTGAGACTCAGCCCCAGCGAAGTTGCCTCGGCACCGACATCAATCATCCGAGCCAGCTTGCCGTCAGCCGAAGCGAATACGCGAACCGACCTGTCCTTGCTCGACGTGACCACCTGCGCACTGTTGGGGGTGAAGGCCACGCCCGAGACCGCTGCGGAGTGACCGGCCAGCTTTGCCTGCACGGTGGCATCGGCAATCTTGTACACCACCACCGCCCCTGTCGTGTCCCCGGCCGCCAGCAGTTGGCCGTTGGCTGAAAGTGCCACCGCGGTGATCGGGCCGGCCTGCGCGGGAAACGCCTTTTGCAGCTTGCCGCTGGAGACCTGGAACAGACGGGCGATCTGGTCAGCGGCTCCCGTGGCCACGAAACTGCTGTTGGGGCTGAATACGACTGCAGTCACCCCAGCCGGGTGCGGATCCAGGGCACGCACCAGTTTCCCGTCGGTCCGCTGCCACAGCCTCGCGGTCTTGTCTCCCGATGCGGTCGCGACCAATGTCCCGTTGCCTGAGACGTCGAGAGACGTGATCGGTTCGGTATGTCCAGTCGCCGAAATCGCCGGTGGCAGCACCTTGGGCCACTTCCGCACCAGCCCGTCGGCTCCCGACGTCACCAGGAAACTGCTGTTGGGAGCGAAGACAAGTCCCGTCACAGCCCCGTCGTGGGCCACAACCGGCCCACCCTGCGGCTTGCCGTCCGCCAGCGTAAAGAGCCTCAAGACGCCCTGCTCAGTCGCGGTGGCCACCTGGATCCCATCGGATCGGCTGGCGAGGCCGACCACGGGAGATGTGTGACCGTCGAGCGTGCGGACCTGCTTGCCGTCGCCCGCCTGGAGCACGCGCACCACTTTGTCGCTGCCGCCGCTGACGATCCACATGCCATCAGGAGTCACGACCGCCGAACGGACAGCTCCCTGGTGACCCGTAAAACTCTGAAGAGGGTCATTCCGAGGCACGTCCCAGATCTTGATCGTGTTGTCCATGGCGCCCGAGGCGATCCGGCTGCCGTCGGGGTGAACAGCAATCGATAGCACCAGCCCGGTGTGGCCAGACATCGTCCTCACGCTCTGACGACTCCGGCTGTCCCACAACCTGAGCGTCTTGTCGAAGCTGGCGGTGATCACCCACTGTCCATTGGGTGTGAACAGGGCATCGTAGACCGGGTCGGTGTGTCCTTCCAGGGGCATGGGTGCTTGGGCCAGAGCCCCACCGGCTCCCGCACCTATCACCTCGGCTACCACCAGCGAAACCAGGATCCGAAACGTCGATCTCATGACACCACCCTCTTCCAGGGATTCTCACTCTCTCGGCCCGCACAGTCTCACTCCCGCGTCCCCGACCGGTCAACCCTATGACCTCGGCAGGTGCCTCAAATCCCATCTGGACACCCACAACCACCTTTCGTTATCACCCCCTCTCTCTCCACTCT
>MDTE01187592.1_pt1 | contig 76277 bp, 80 predicted proteins | sample 811231 | NCBI WGS metagenome assembly MDTE01 (sample SAMN05326651, study PRJNA326480) | marine metagenome | isolation source: seawater | place: Indian Ocean: Red Sea | collected 2010 | reverse complement strand
TCAGAGGCGCGACAACTACCAGAGACGTGATAATTATCAGAGGCGCGACAACTACCAGAGACGTGATAATTATCAGAGGCGTGATTACAATTCATGGGATAGAGATGACACACCTGTTGAAAAGAATTTTTCAGAGGTTGAAGAAATGCCTGTTGAACTTGTTACTAAAGCAAAAGAAATATTAACAGAATTAGAAGGAAGTTTGGAAGCACATTTGTTTGATTCAAGTATGAATGAAGTACTAAAAGTACCTGTAAATGAATTAGTAAAGACTCTTGAAGATAGTAATGATTCAGAATATTTAATATTTGATGGGATTGTTACTGAGAGATTAATTGAACTAGCAGATACAAATGGTATAAAATCAATAATTACAAACAGAATAGGAAACATAAAGAATAATAAAACTTCTTTAAAGATAGTTACATTTAATCAGATAAGATAAACAATGTTAATTAATAGGCTTAGAAAAAAGCCTGGAATAGCTGTTGTAACACCTGAGAGTACTGAGGATTTATGGGTACTAAGGAGAATTCTAAAGAATGGAGATATAATTACTAGTCAAACAAAACGAGTAATAAAAAATCAGAAAGAATTTACAAGACCAGACAAAGGAGAAAGAATTAATGTCAAATTATCAATAGAATTAGAAAATATTTCCATAGATCAAGTATTAGAAAGAATTCGTGTTTCAGGTAAAATAACAGAAACAACAGATGATTCAATAAGCAAAGGATCATATCATTCATTGAATATAACATTAGGAAATTCTATTGCAATTTCAAAGAAAGAATTAGAAGACTTTCAGATTGGATTGTTAAAAAAGAGAGGTAAAAAATCAGATCGATATATAATTATTACAATAGATAGAAGGCAAGCAGGATTAGGACTAGTAACTGGGACTCATTTACGGGTTTTTCCTGACATTTTATCAGGTTTAGCCGGAAAGATGTATAAAACAAAAGCAACGTTAGATACATTTTTTGAGGAATTAATAAAGAGTATTGCAAATATTGATGGAGATAATACAAATATTGTAGTAACAGGTCCTACGGAAGTAAAAAGATCATTCACAAATTATGTGGGAGAAAAGAAACAGAAAATTCATAAAAAAATTACAATAATTGATGGCATAGATTTAGCAGGACAAGAAGGAGTGTATATGGCTTTAAAACATCCATCGATTAAGGAATTTATGAAGAATTCAGAATTGTCTTCTGCATCGTTGGCAATAGAAGATGCAATAAATAGAATTTCTAAGAATGACAATAAAGTATCTTATAGTTTTAAGGATGTGAAAAAAGTTGCAAATATGGGAGCAATTGAAAAAGTTATGATATCAAGTAAAATTTTTGAGTTAATTGAAGAGGAAGAAATAATAATATTACTAGATGAAGTTGAAAAATATGATGGTCAAATCTATCTTTTAGATAGTTCTACAGAAGTAGGAAAGCAAATAGATTCAGTTGGCGGAATAATATCATTATTAAGATATCCAGTCTATGATGTAGATTGAATCAACCAGTTTAAATAAGAATTATTAACATTATCAACTTCAAAATCAATAATTTCAGGAATATCATAACCATGTTTATCAGAAATAAAATTACGTAAATCAGAAACATTAGAACTTGTTGTTTTGAAAATTACAAGAAATTCGTCAGAAGATTCTATAGAATTTTTCCATGTATAAATAGAATTAACAGGAAAGATATTAGCGCATGCGGCAAGTTTTTCTTGAACAACAGTATGGGAAATTTCTTTTGCTTCTTCTAATGTAGAAAAGGTTGAGATAAGAATATTACATTTCATAAAAAATAATATGTAAAACTATTGAATAAAGTTAATCTTATACGTGTAATTAGATTAATGCGAATATTCCTTCACGAATGAGTTTAATTGCAACTGCCCCTATTAGGAGTCCCATAATTCGTGAAATTGCTTGTGAACCATCCTTGCCAAGGAATTTTAGTAAACCAGAACCAAGACGTATACTACACCAGCAGATAAAAATTGATATTATAATAACAAAGAATTTTAAGAATAAGCCAGACATAACAAGAACAAAACTAATACTACCAGGACCTGCAAGTATCGGAATAGCTAGAGGGAATACCGCAAGATTAGTTTCAGAATTTTTTTGAAGATAATTAGTATTACGGCCAAGGACATAATCAATGGAAAAAATAAGTAAAACTAGGCCGCCAATTAATTTTAGATCGTTCATTGTAATTCCAAGTAGAATTAGTAAATATTCTCCAAAAAAACCAAAACCAAGTAAGATAAAAGTTGCAATTATTGCTGATTTATTAACAGTAGAAATACGTTCTTTTTTAGATAATTTACTAGTTAATGAAGAAAACACAGGTATGTTACCTACAGGATCAAGAATAGCAAGAAGGGTAATTAATGATTGTAGAAAAATTATCAGGTTAATATCCATAATGTAGGTCACACCTAACTAAATACATACTAAAGAATAAATCTATTTAGAAGATATAGGTAACGTATACTATGGAAAATAAATGTACTAAATGTTCTGGAAATCCAGTTTATTTTAGAAAGTATTCAGGTGAGAGATTATGTTCAGAATGTTTTTCCAGTTCAATTATTGAAAAAGCGAGAAAAACCATAAAGAAACATAAAATGTTAAAATATGGTGAAAAGATTGCAATTGGAGTATCAGGAGGAAAAGATAGTCTGGCATTACTTGATATTTTAGTAAAGATGCAAAGAGATAACGAATACGAATTAGTTGCAATAACAATTGATGAAGGAATTAAAAATTACAGAGATGAAGCAGTAGAATTGGCAATAAAAGCATGTAAGAAATATGATGTCAAACATGTTAATATGTCATTTAATGAATTATTCGGATTTACATTAGATAATGTTTTAGAAAACAGAAATGATGTAAAAACTACATCGTGTTCTATTTGTGGACCATTAAGAAGGAGAGGGATTGAATTAGCAGCTAAGAAGATCGGTGTAAACACAATAGCAACAGGGCATAATTTAGATGATATGTTACAAACTTTTATGATAAACCTATTGAGCGGTGATGTTTACAGAATTAAACAGTCAAAACCTTATTCAATGCCCAAAGAAGGTTTTGAATTTAAGAAAATCAAGCCATTTATGGAAATTTACGAGAATGAGATTGCATTTTATAGTTTTCAGAATAAATTACCTTTTCAATCTATAGATTGTCCACATATGAATGAGAATATTAGGAACGAATTGAGAGAAGTAGTAAATAATCTCGAGAGCAACCATCCAGGTATAAAATTTAATTTAATGAAATCAATTGAAGATATAACAAAAAATATAGAACTAGACCCCAAGAAACTGGTTACATGTTTAGTTTGTGGAAATAGTGCTTCAAGTAACCCTTGTAGTGTATGTAAAACAATTAGTTTGTCAGAAAAACTAACGAAATCAAGTTTGTAGATACAATTTGTTATAACTAGGTAACAATTTGTTACTAACTTTTATAGTGAGAGTTTTATACCAGAAATTCCTACCTAAAGTAAATGAGTTATGAGAACCAAGAAATAGGGGAATTACTAGATTTATTAGGAAATGATACAAGGCGTAGAATATTAGAATCTTTAGCAAATGAACCTAAGTATTTTATACAATTATCAAAGGAAATAGGAGTTAGTCAACAAGCAGTCTTAAAACATTTATTTTTACTTGAGAAATTTGGTTTAATTGAATCATTTAAAGCTAAAAGTAACCTAGCAGCTCCAGATAGGAAATATTTTCAATTAAATAGATCAGTTTACTTGAGTATAGGAATAACAGGAAATTCTATGGAGATTAGAATGGAAAACATAAAAGGGCCAAATAAATCTAAAGTAAAAAACAAGTCTGTAACTGAAAATAATAGAAAATACATTCAACGGGATAAAGAAATAACAGATATCTTGAAAAAGACAAAACATAATCTTGAGCTTATCGAACAAAGAATGGAAGAAATAGAAAATGAGAAAATAGGTTTGTTAAAAGACAAACAGAAAATATTACAAATTGCCCATCAAGTAATAAGAGAGTCATTAGAAGAGGATTTAGCGAGAAGAATTTTATACTCAAACCTAAATTCAAGAGATTCAACAGATATTGAAGAATTATCAGAGATATTAAACACTAGAGAAAAAGAGATTAAGATTATTGTAAAGAGATTAGAAGATAGATTTTCAGTAGATTTGATTTAGTTTATTGGTTAATTGGGGATACAACAATAGAAGTATACCCAGGAAGTTTTGAAGATGCAGTTTTTAGTGCACGTTTAGCTTCAGGAATATGTTTTTCATAGGTACGAATTTCATAAATTACAGAACCAATATTAACTCGTGCGGCATGGCCAACAGGTTTTCCATAAGCACGTCTCATACCTTCCTGTAGTCGATCTGCACCAGCTGCAGCAATCATTTTATTTTCGCTAATTATAGTATGAGGATATAGTTTAACAGATAATTGATAATTAGTTTCTGGGATAACTTTATTCATTTTTTTATTTGCGCCAACTCTGGCAGCTTCAAGTGCATTATCACGAATTTGGCATTTTTCTTTAGCAACTAATTGTATTTTGACTTCGTAATCAGAATTACGTGCTCCAGTGTTAAAACGTGCAATTCTAACAGTAGGTGTGCCTGGAGCATATTTCTTACTCAGTGGCATACCGTTTGGAACTCTATAATTACGACCATTCATTATAAGATATTCAAGATTAAGGATATAATTAAGTGTGTTTAAACAATTTGGAATACAACATGGATAGATTTCTAATAGTATTAGTAAATGAGGTTCTATCTCAAGCAGAATTAATAATAGCATTAACTAAATCAGGAATTAAGTTTCAGATATTAGAAAAAAATGAGACATTTGTAATTCTAGATGTGGAAAATAAGGAAGAATTAACGAATCTAGGCGGGATATACAAAATAGGTAAAATAATTTGTTCGAGTAGTTCAGTAGAAGGAATATTAGAGAAAATAAGAAAAGATAGAAAATTAATTATGTTGGATGATAAACAACAATGGAACCTAAGTTATTATTCAGATGAAATAATTAATATGGATATTTATGAGGAATTACAAAATGGTTTAGCGAGTTTAATAAAAGAAAATTCAACGAAAACGAAATTTATTAGAAATAACATGAAATCAGAGAATTTTATAGAATTATCAGTAGATAAAGAAAAAAAGGATGCAATAAAAATATTGGTAGGGAAAAATAAAGAGAAATATTATGTTGCCGAGAACATAATCAGTATAAAATCTTCAAATTTTATTGACCGAGATTTAAGTAGACCATATCAAGATTCTCGAATTAGTTTATCACCAAGAACGGCAAGAATGTTAGTAAATATGTTAGGATTAGAAAAGGGTAAAACAATTTTAGATCCGTTTTGTGGAACGGGGACTTTTTTAATCGAGTCAATAATACAAGGATATAAAGTAATTGGAGTAGATAATAGAAAAGAATGTGTGGCAGGAACAAAAAAGAATCTTCTATGGATAATGAAAGAACAGAAACTAAATAATAAAATTAGATATGTTAAACAAGATAATGCAGAGAAACTTTCTACCATCAATTCATTGTCAGTTGATGGAATAGTAACAGAACCAATTCTATTACCAAATTTTAAGAATAATCCAAATTTTGAAATGGCAGAAAATGAATTAAGAAAATCAAAGGCAGTATATGAACACTCATTACTGGCAATGTATAGGGTTTTGAATAATAATGGAAAAGTATGCATAGTCACGCCTAGGATAAAAACAAGAGATAATCGATATATTACATTCAGTTTTAAAAAAATGTTAAAGAAAGCAGGATTTATTTTAGATGATAGACTAAATGAACAGCCATTTGTAATGAAGCCATCTGGAGATCAGAAAGTCTTGAGAGAGATATGGTTATTAAAAAAGAGTTAAAATCGTTTCTCAAGATGTAATTTAATTTTTTGAGCTAAACCTAACAGAATACTATTTTCTCTTGGAGAAGGTTTTGAACGTTTAAGAATATTGAAGAAACTTTTCTCGACTAAATTAATTTTATGAGATGGCAGATCAAGTGTTCTTACAATATCAGAATATGCTTCTACAGTTCGATTAACTTCATGTTTATTTGCAATATCGCGTTCAATAAGTTCGTAATTTGTTAATTCATAAAGAACTATAGACAATGCATGGCTGATATTAAGAGTAGGATATTCAGAACTTGTAGGAATATTGATAATAAAATCAATTGATTGCATTTCTTCATTAGTTAGACCAGTAGTATCACGTCCAAATATAATACAGACTTTTTTACCAAAATCTTTGATAGATGAACGAATATCTGAAACGGCAATACTTTGACGAGGACTAAGACCACGATGACTAGTTATTGCAGTAGTGGCAATCAGAGTGTCAAAATTATTTAGATCGTCAAATTCAATATTTTGAATATTTTCAAGAAGGTCAACGGCATGAGATGCAAATGGACGTGCTTCCTCTATATTGACTTGAGAATTAACAACTAAGAGATTATGAAAGCCAAAATTTTTCATAATGCGAGCTACATAACCAAGATTAATAGGATATTGTGGTTCAATTAGGCATATAGAGATTTCATCTTCAGAATTTGACATTTATTAGATTTTCACAATTAATAATCATCAAACAGATAATTATTTTTTATGCATGATTTCAATGATGTATAATTCTTCAAAAAATAGTTTCTTTTTTAGTAATATATTTACAGAAAGTGATTCAGAAATAGTCTCGAGATATTTGTTTATGGGAGTGAGATTAGATTGCAGGAAGATTATTCTACCAGTTTTTTTTATTATATTAAGAGAGATTTCAAGCCATTCAATAGTTAATTCTAATCCAGTTTTTCCACCATCTGTAGCTCTATCAGTATAATTATCATGTGGAAGATAAGGAGGATTGAAAACGATTAGATCAAAAGTTTCTGAATTAAACATATTTGGGCCATCTCCTAAGATTAAATCAACATTATTATGTAAATTGAGTTTTTGTAGAAATGAGATAGCATAATCAATAGATTCTTGATTAATATCAATACCAACTACGTAATTATTATTAGAAGAGAGAGATTGAAGAATTATTCCAGAACCAATGCCAATTTCGAGGGTTTTGAGATTATTTAGATTTACAATAGCTTTGAGTAATAATTCGCTGTCATCAGATGGTTGATATACGCTCATGATAGTTATTCAACATTAAGAGATTTGACGAGTGATACAATGATAGCTGGAGGAAATTCATGAATTCGTTTAGAGAGATCAAAATTATCGCTGCAATAAGATACGATAGATTCGTGTTGATTAAGGAGATTCAGTATAGAACCAAGTTGTTTGCGTCGGAATGAAAATAGTTTTTTAATAATTAAGATTTCATTATTTGTCAATGTATTCCTTGATTTTATGACTGCAAGAGTAGAATTTATTTTGGGAGGAGGATGAAAAGCAGAAGGAGGGATTGTTTCAATAGGTTTGATATCAAGACAATATTGTGAAACAACACTAATGGATCTATAACTATCACGATTAATAGCAGATATCAATTTATCAGTGAATTCTTTCTGTAAAATAACTGTAGCATTTTTGAATTTTTGATTGATTAACCAGTAAATAAAACGTTCAGATTCAGAATAAGGTAAACTAGAGACAAATATATCAAACTTACCTTCATAATTAAAACCGTCAATATTTAATAAAGTAAGATTAGAATATTTTGAGAGTTTAGTTAAAGAAGAATTATAGAGATTTGAATCAATTTCAGAGGATACAACGGATTTTGCTTTTTCGCAAAGATGTTTAGTGAGAATGCCATTACCAGTACCGATTTCGTAAATGGAGTCATGAGAAGTTATTGACGAATTCTCAATGAATTTGTCAACAATACTTTCATTAACAAGAAAGTTTTGACCATAACGGTTTGTTAATTTCATAAATATGTATCAAACTAACTGCGAACAAATATATTTAATTTTGCGTCGCCAGATATTTCTTCCATTAAACGTTTTGCAATTAGTTGTTCTGGTTCTTTAAGATTAATACGAGTACTAATATCAGAAAATGATGAGAATGGTGTTTGTTCGCGTTCTTTTAGTATTTGACTAAGAAAGGTTTTACCAATACCAGGTATCATTTCTAACGAGTGAAGTCTAGGAGTTACGGCGTGGGCATTATTAAAATAATTAACATAATAGCTTTCATTATCATTAACGATTAATTCAAGAATATCAGTAAGAGAAGTGAGTGATTCAGTAGTTAGTTTATCATAAGATAATTTTCCAAGAACACTAAGGATTTTAGAGCGTCCATCTTTACCAATACTAAGTTTTTCAGAAATCGAGAATGTTTCATATTCGTTGCCGAGTAATTCAAGTATAGTAAGTCGTTCCATACCAATAGCCTGAATAATCATTCCATCACGTCCTTTTATAAGAGATGAACGACTATTTGGTCGATAATCTAATACATAAGCAAATTCTTCATATTTTTTATTCTGTGTTTGTGGCATAAGTTAACCTCGCAAAAGTATTTGTGTTATAATTATAGGATGTCGGAAAATGAGAAAATAAGATTAGTTGAGAAGTGGTTCATTCCTATCAATAGTATATATACGGACTTTGGCTTTAAACTTTGTTGACAAATTAACTGCGACTATGAATAAGATTCTTGAGTTATAGAAAGGATCTTCTCAAGTTCTTCGGAAGGAATAAGCTTTTTCCAGGCGCTAGTAAAAACTCGTAATTCAGGAATAGTTTGTGGATTAACATTAAGAATTTCATATGCTTGCTCAAGAGTGACATATTCAGAAGAAGATAATTCTTTTGCAGCTTTATCAATTTTTTTATAATCAGAATCTGGGAAGTTCTTTACATAATCAAATGTTCGTTTTTGAATTTGATCCGCGTCATCTAAGTCAAGCTTGGCTAAAATATCTTTTACTTGAGCAACACTAATAATTGTAGACTTTTTTTTATTCATAATACCTATGCACCTTTTTGAAGTTTAATATGTTCAAAACGAGTAATAAGTTTTTTAGTTTTATTTCCCAGTTTAACATCAAGTTCTATAGAACGACGATTAACAGTCTTAACGACTCCAACATAACCTTGAAAACGACGATGAGGCATTCCTTTGACTTGTGCAGGATTAATATTAATAATCACTCTATCTTCAGGTTTATAATCAATCATAAGATAACTTAATCCAGAGGGTCTCTTATGACTAAGTACGGAACGAGATTTCCTTCTAAAACCTGCATGTCTCAAATTATTCTCACATACCCTGATTAGTCTTCATTAATAATTTTTGCTGTAGCGGCTGCAATTAAACCACCAAGTATAGGAGCAATCCAATAGATATGATGGCTTTGTAAAGCACCTTCAACTCCATAAAGATATGAGATTATAGCAGGGCCAAATGAACGAGCAGGATTCATTGATGCGCCAGTTATTGGACCACCAGCAAGAATATCAATTACAATAATCATACCAATAGCAAACCCATGCCAACCTTGTGTGGCTTTTTTGTTTACTGCAGTATTAAAGATCACAAGCACTAAAAAGAAAGTTAAGATGATTTCTACAATGAAAACTGTAGAATCAGATATTCCTGCACCTGGAAGATTTGAACCGAGATTATTAGCAGTTATACTACTAGGTAGAATTAATGCATGAGCAATAGCTGCGACTACACCAGCTGCAAGTTGACTAACAATATATGCAATACCATTCTGAGTGTCAATTTGTTTTCTATAAATCATAGGTATTGTAACAGCAGGATTTAAATGAGCGCCAGAAACATGACCAAATGAATAAACCATAACAGCGATAATTAAACCATGAGCAAAAGCAACTTGAAGAAGGGAAGCAGCATGTGCAATGGCAAGACTTCCAAAGAAGACTAAAGCATAAGTACCGATGAATTCAGCAACACAAGCTCGTATATTAATAGCCATAATCAATCAATCCGATACAGGATAAACTATTTCTCCACCTGCAGGTGAAGGATAAGGTTGTCTTTTGGTCTTTGATCCTTTAGAAGACCAGAAGATTTCAGAAATTTTACGGACAGATTCAAGTAATTCTTCAGCAGCTTCAAGACTTACTTGTTGTCTTGTTTTTGATGCACTTTTCATAGATTTCCAAAATAAATCATGTAATTCTGGATATTTTTCTAGATGTTCTGGTTTGAAATAATCAGCCCAAATTATTCGAAGTTCGTTCTTAACACTTTCGGCATGAGTTTCTTTTACTTCTATATATCGGCTAAATTTGGCTAAACTTTCAGGATCTTCAACTTTTCCTAGATCTTTAATAAGTTGATTCATTCGAACAACGGTTAATGCGTCCAATTGTGCAGTATGTGGGTCATATATTCCACAAGGTATATCACAATGCGCAAATGCATAACTAGAAGGATAAAAAACATCAAGTAATTTATTTTTTATAGTACTCATATTCATCATAAATTATTCGACATACATACTTTAAAATTTAACTATATGGATGAAAGAATTATTGAGAGAATCAATATGATATATAATAGAATTCTTCAGCCTATTTATTATATTAGTGCAAAAAGATTCACAATAATAGGTCATAGTATGGAGCCAGTAATCAAGGAAGGTGAACAGATATTCATATCAAATATGTATTACAAATTGAATAAAGTAAAAAGAAACGACATAATTGGATTACACAATAATCAAAAAATCGAGATAAAGAGAATAATAGGTATGCCAGAAGATAGGCTATCAATAAATCAATCTTCGATAATGTTAAATGGAAATGAAATAATCAATGCAAGCAATAATCAACAAGAGTTAAAGAATAAAGAAATAATAATAAAAAATGAAGAATTCTTTGTTATGGGAGATAATTATTCTAAAAGTATAGATTCAAGAAACTATGGATCAATAAAGAAAAATCAAATAATAGGAAAAGTATTAGATAAATAGAATTGGAGAAAAAAATATCCCATACACTAAAACGAGGAAAAGACCACAAAATAGTAATGCCAGTACTAGGACTGGGAGTATGGGGAACGCCTAAAGACAAAACAGAGAAAATTGTTACAACTGCAATTAATTATGGGTATAAACACATTGATACAGCGCAAATTTATGGTAATGAGAGAGAAGTGGGAAAAGCAACAAAAGGTATGGAAGAGATTTTTATTACTACAAAATTATGGGAGAATAATTTTGGGTATGAAAAAGCAATAAAAACATGTGAAGAGAGTTTATCAAAACTAAATAGAATTGATTTATTTTTAATGCATTCGCCTCATGGTATTGATAATAGAAAAGAAACATGGGAAGCAATGCAATATTTGTTAAAGAACAAATATGTAAATGCAATCGGAGTATCAAATTTTGGTGTACATCATATTAAAGAAATATTTTCATGGGCAGATATTGGACCGTGTATAAATCAAATAGAATTATCTCCATTTCTACAAAGACAAGAATTAGTAAATTTCTGTATTGATAATAAAATAACTACAACAGCATATAGTCCTTTAACTCACGGAATTAGAATTGAGGACAAACGTTTGATAGAAATAGGAAAAGTGTATAAGAAGTCTTCAGCACAGATATTAATTAAGTGGAGTTTACAGAAAGGAAATATAGTAATTCCAAAATCAACCAATAAAGAAAGAATAAAAGAAAATATAGAAATATTTGATTTTACAATTGAACAAGAACATATGAAAATTTTGGATGCATTAGAAGAAGGGTTTGTAACTTGTTGGGATCCAACAGTAGACCCATAGTATTTTAAAAATAATATATCCAGCACATTTAATATTGTTATGTTTACAATGAATTCTATGCGGGGGTCGCCCAGCCCGGTCAACGGCGTTAGGTTGAGGGCCTAATCTCTCAGGAGTTCATGGGTTCAAATCCCATCTCCCGCATTATCATAGAGATAACACAGATAACAGAACATTTATTCTAGTATCTACATATTCAGGGCATATTGAAAATAGAAGATATTGCAGGCTATTCGACTAGAGCAATCAAAGAAAGGTATCTAAGATCAGCTCTTACGATTTTAATGGTATTGCTTGGGGCAATGTTGCTTACAGGATTAAATGGACTTGGAGAAGGATTCAACTACAATATTACGAAACAATTTGAAGGATTAGCCCCAGATGTAATAACATTAACCCCATCTCCTGTAATTAGTGGACCAGGAGATGATCCAGATGAACCAGACCCTGCACCTCCTGTTGAACTAAATTTGCAAACATTGAAGAGTGTAGAAAGGCTAGACGGGGTGGAAGAAGCAATACCGAGTTTTAGGTCAGGTTTACAAATAGAATACAATGGAAAATCCCAAACTACTTCATTCATTGGAATTGATCCACAGAAGTTAATTTATGTCTTGCCGGGATTGGAATTTGTAGAAGGAGACTTTACTGATCCAAGTGATTCAACAGGAATATTATTAGGATTTACTGTAGCATATCCCGGAGGTTTAGAAGCAGAACCATTTGCTGAAGTAGGGAATTTAGTCTGTGCAAAGACAGGTAAACAGGAAATTGTAGGTGGTGTAGAACAAGTAGTAATAGATAAGAAATGTTTTGTAGTACGAGGTGTTCTTGAAGAAACAGGAACCGTATTCTATGATCAATCTATATCAGTGCCATTAGTAGCTGCAAATAATTTCTTAGAAAAGAAAAATATATATGATCAAATTTTCGTAGTTGTTAATCCAGAAGTTGGAAACGATAAAGTAACTGACGAGATAAGAGATGTTTATGGAGAAGGAATAGGAATAACAACACCTGCGCAGCTTCAAGAAACAATTCAAGGATTTGTAGGTAGTTTTAATATTTTCCTAAGTAGTATAGGATTTATATCATTAATCGTAGGAGGTGTTGGAATTATTACAACGCTTTACACATCAGTAACAGAAAGGACAAAAGAATTGGGAACGTTAAAGGCATTAGGAGCAACTAATGCAAATATCGTGCTGTTAATCCTATTTGAAGCAATAGTAATTGGTGTAGTTGGAGCCTCAGCAGGTCTAATGGCAGGATATGGATTAGGCTGGGTATTAACACAATATGGATTTGGTGCTCAATTTGGAGACCTTGTTCCGATATTTTTGGTTCCAGCATTGGTAAATGTATGGCTAACTGCAGTAATATTGAGTATACTTGCAGGCGCATATCCAGCTTGGAGAGCATCAAAGATGACTCCGATGGCCGCACTTAGAAGAGATTAGTTCTTGAATGATTTCAATAGATTCTTAAAATTTTTCTTAACTGATTTATTCAGAGTTGGGGATTCAGAAACAAATGCTATAGAAATGAGAACAATTAACAACAATACAATAAGAATTGTTGATGAAGAGAATAAGACCTTAATTGTTTCATCGGAAGAAGAATCATTAGATACATTACCAGAATAGGATCGTGAAAGACCAAATTTTGATACTTGAATATTGTATTCGCCATTTGGTACAAGATTGAAGATTACTTCTCCACTATCATCAGTTTGTTTCATAATTTTTAGTCCATTAGGCATAGTAAGTAATACATCTGCATCAGAAACAGAGAAGCCAACCTGGTCTTTGACATTGAATGTTAGATCGTGTAATGATAGAGGAATAATCCAAGATTGTCCAGCTGTTGGGTTGAAATTACGAGAAGAGATAGGAGAAAATGACAGACCTTGGTAATCTATATTTTTAATTGTATAAGTTCCGTCAGCCAACCATATGTTTGAATAAGATGTAAGTGAGGATATAGTTCCATCAGGATTAATTATTTCAATATTTGAAGGAAGATCTTCAAGGATTGTATTTTGATTTGCGTCAGTAAAGAGTAAGGAAACTAGTGATTCATGAACATAGTTAATATTAAACACTACAGGATTGTCAACGGGATTAATTATCAAGTCTTTACTAATCCATTTTTCACCAGATTTTCCTGAGATTTGTTGTTCAATATTTATTGAAGTAACGGAATCAATCCAATTAGACCAAATAGAAGATGAACTTTCAATGTAGGTTTGACCCTGCGATGTATATGTAATAGAAGCAGGATAATTAGAATTTAATCCACTAGTAATAATAGTAGGCTTTACTTGTTCTTGATAGATGATTTCAATAGGAGATGCAGAATTTATTGTGAGTAAATTGGAGTCTAGAATCCATCGGTGAAGAGGTTTAGGAGAGATTATTTGTGGAATTGAGATATCTGAATCGTCGTCAATCCATAAACTTAGTTTGTCATTTATAACGTGATTTTCTAGGTTGCCAAGGAATGAGGTCGAAATTGGAACATCGACATTAGTATTTTGACTAATAGACACTAGCCATTGATGGGTATAATCAATTAGATGATTAACAGGTTGATTAACTTGTATTACAACATCATCAGTTGTAATATAACGTTCACTTGGACTTTGTTCGATAACACGAGGAAGAACTAAAGAACGTCCATCATCAACCCAATCACTCCAAGAATCTTGTATTTCAGTTTCAGTTACTTTGCCACCACTAGTAAAAGAAAAATCAATTGGAGAATCAAGACCTAATAAACTAATAGTAGAAAGAAATTGTCGGAAATAAGTAACTTCAAGCACTTCATATTGAACCACAGTCCATTGTCCATCATTGTTTGCACGAAAACGTTCTGACGAATCTATAGGAATAATTTTTTCTACTTTGAAAGTGCTGCCATCATCAGCCCACATAAACCATTGGTCAGATGTTTCTTGTGTATACGTTTTACCAAGAAAATCCCATGTAACAGTTGTTGGATATGTATCTTCCAATCCATCAACAGAAAGATCCATAAAATGAGTTGTGCCAAGATAATCAAGTGGAATATTAGATTCAAGACTGTAAGTTGTTTGTTCTGCAGACATTACATTAAAAGCTAGAATTGACATCGTATAGACGCCAGGAGGAACATTTGGAAAAGCAACTAATATAGTATTAGAATACCAATAATTTCTACCCGATGCTACAGGTTGAAAATTTGTTTCAGGATCATAAATTTCAGAGATGTCGTTTTCATAAAGAAGTAATCCCATATCGTCAACAGCAACTGGATGAGAAAAGAATATTTCCATAGATTGATTAAATTGAGTGATTTCAATTGTGTACCAATCAGCTTGCCAAGTTTGTATTGGACGTGATATGGTAACAAGAGGTCCCATCTGTCCAAAAGCAGGAGAGACTAATGGGGATACAAATAATATAATTGTAAAAATTAATGCAAATGCAATTAAATTCTTCATGACTAATCATACTATAAATTATTATGACATATAACTAATATTGAGGAAAAGGATTTAACCTTACAAATGACAGGCTACAAAGTGATTTTTCTTGATTTCATTTAGTTTAGGATGTTTTTTACGGCATTTATGAGAAATGTTATTTAGATGATAATCCATTACACGATTTGATTTTTTATTATGAAATGTACATTGAGGATGAAAATTTTCCCTAGATATTACTTTTCTCATTTTTGAAAGATTATCAGGGTCAAGTGTAGGTATTGCTTCAATAAGAGAACGAGTATAAGGATGTAATGGATTTTTTACTATTTCATTAGATTTACCAAGTTCGACAATACGGCCGAAAAACATTACAGCAATACGATCGGAGAATTGCCTTGCAGTAGCAATATCATGAGTAATATAGAGAAAACTTAGATTCTTGGTAAATTGAAGATTATTTAACAAACCTAGTATTTCTAAACGACTTGATGCGTCAATCATAGAAACTGGTTCATCTGCTACAATAAATTTGGAATCCAATATAAGTGCTCTAGCAATTCCAACACGTTGCCTTTGACCACCTGAAAGCATGTGTGGATATTTATTCAAGTAATCTTTAGTTGGAGTGAGATTGACATCTTTAAGAACTAGATTAATTTTTTCCAAGTGAAGACTCTTATCAATATTATGAATAATCAAAGGTTCTTCAAGAATCTGATAGATTGTCATAAAGGAATTAATAGATGAATATGGATCTTGGAAGATTGCTTGTGCCTTTTTCCTAAACGAGAAATCATCAGAGTTATTGAGAAATGAGCCTTGGAATTTTACTCTGCCAGTAACAGGTTCGATAAGATTTAATGCAACACGTCCAAGAGTAGTTTTTCCACTACCGGACTCGCCAACTAAGGCCAATGTTTCTCCTTGATTAATTTTAAGAGAAACATCTGAAACAGCAGTAAATGGTTCAGAAGACAACAATCCCTTTCGTACTATAAAATCAACTTTAATATTTTTGAAATCAAGAATTTCTTTTTTAGTAGAAGATATTTTTCGAGTAGTTGAGACAGATAATGATGGAACACTTTGGATTAACTGTTTAGTAAAATTATGTTGTGGATTATTTAGAACGTTAACAAGTGAATCATATTCAATAAATTTTCCATCTTTCATAACTGCAAGATTGTCACATAAATCACTTGTAAGTGCAATATCATGCGTGATAAAGATCATAGAGATGCCTTGAAGTTTAAGTGATTTAAGAAGGTTCATAATTTGTGCTTGAACACTAACATCAAGTGCAGAGGTAGGTTCGTCGAGAATAATTAAACCAGGATGATGAATCATAGACATAGCGATAATAACACGTTGTTTCATACCGCCGCTTAGTTCATGTGGATATTTAGAGTAAGTTTCCTTTGACAATCCAACTAGATCAAGTAATTCAAGAGCAGATTTCTTTGCAATTGATTTGGATTCGCCTGTATTTACAAGTGGTTCAATTATTTGATCCCCAATTCGTAAAACAGGATTGAGGGAATTCATAGCTCCTTGAAAGACCATAGAGATTTGTTTCCATTTTATTGTTTTTCGAAATGTGTCGTCAGAAAGTTTATTAATTTTTTTATCATTAAGAGTAATGTTTCCATTAAGTTTAGAAACATTCCTAGGCAATAATCGAATTAAAGATAAAGCAATTGTTGTCTTACCACAACCAGATTCACCGACAATTCCCAGAGCTTCTCCAGGTTTAATTTGAAATGAAACATTGTTTACTGCATTTATAGAACCTTTTGCAACTTTGTAATTAACATTAAGATTTTTAACAACTAGACTGTATTTTTTTGTTTTATTTGTTTTCTTAGACATAAAATTCACATCTTTTTGAGTTTAGGGTTTACAACAGGTTCTAAGGCAAGTGCAATGAAAACAAAGATCATTGCAGTAATAACAATCAATAATCCAGGAGGAAGGATCCACCACCAATAACCAATGTACACACCACCTGTTCGAAAACCATTTTCAAGAATTTGTCCCCATGTAGGAATGGAAGGATCGCCCAAACCAAGAAAACTTAAAGAAGCTTCAGCTAGAATTGCTGCAGGTGTGAAGAATACCAATTGAGCAAAGATAAAAGGTGCAAGTTGTGGAAAGATATGTCTATACATTATACGCCATTTAGATGCGCCTAATGATTTAGCTGCTTCAATAGATTGACTTGAATTAATTTGTAAGACCATGGATCGAATGATAATTGTTAATCCAGGCCAACCAAATAATACAAGAATAGTCATTACTAGCCACAACTGAGGTCCAAATATAAAGATTAGAAATAGAAGTATAGGTAATAATGGAATATTTGAAAGTGTGTCAGAGAAGCGTTGAATTATAGTATCAGTACGACCTCCTGTATAACCACTAATTATACCCATAGCAGTTCCAATCATCGTAGTAATAGTGGATGTAGTCAATCCAATTAACAAAGCAATAGGAAATCCAAATAACAATCCAACAGAAATATTCCTACCCAAAGAATCAGTTCCAAGTAAACCATATGAAGAACCTCCTAAGACAAACCTAATTTTAGAAATAGAATCATTTTCACTGTTAGTAACAAATTTAATTAATATTTTATATTCTCCAGTGAGTATCTCTTGAGAATCAGTAGGACTGAAAGCAGAAAAGATATATTTTTCGTTTGAACCAACAATATCATTCACGGAAATCTGAGAATTAGATTTGTCTTGAACAAATTGTATCAAGTTTGAAGAGACAGATTTATCTCCGCTTAAATTAATTCGGAAGGGAGAATCTGAATATCTAATATAAGGAACTTCTTCTCCCGGTCGTGGAGGTGAGATTACTTCACGATAAATTAAGACTTCTTCATTATCAGGTCGTAAAATTGATACAGAAATAGTCGGTGGTCGATCGTGATATACAACGTCGTACATTGATAAAGACAGAAACGTAGGAGAAATATTAGAATCATAATTAAATGTATAACTATACAATCGTTGTTCTTGGTTAGAGATTGGAACAATATCTACAGGAGATGTAAAATCAATAATTTGATGTTCGACATTTTCATTTCCAAATATACTAATCCAGGTAGGAGGAGCAGATTTAGGATAATCAGACCAATAAGCAGGATTACTCCAGATTGTATTACCGAAATTAAGTGGATAGGTAAAAACAACGAATACAGAAATTAATATGAAAAGAACTAATAAAATTGAACCGATTTTTCCAGAAGTACTGGAGAAGAATTCTTTTAAGTTGTCTCGATTAGTACTCATTTGTATCTCACCCTAGGATCAAGAACAACATATAAGATTTCTAGAATAAAACGTGCAATAACATAAAGAAGTGTGAACATAAAGGTAAGAGCTACAATAACTGATTCGTCAGCAGCAAGAATTGCTTCATAATATAATCTACCCATTCCAGGCCAACCAAATACTGTTTCAGTAAGAATTGCACCGCCCAAAGATCCTGTTAAACCTAAAATTAAACTGGTAACAATTGGAGGAGCAGCAACACGAATAATATGTCGGCGCATAACTAAGTTTTCAGGAAGACCTTTAGCACGTGCTACATTAACAAAATCTTCTTGTGAGATATTTAAAACCATAGTTCTTACTGCGTAAGACCAAGAACCAACTGAAACAATAACTAAAGTAAATATCGGCAAGATTGCATGAACAAGCCGATCAAGAAAACGTGCAAATGGTTCAGTTGGAGGCGGTACACTGAACATTCCAGATGATGGTAATATTCTTAATTGAAATGCAAATAAAATAATAAAAATTATTCCCAACCACCAAGCAGGAAGAGCATAAGAAATTGCAGAGAAATAAGAGACTGAACGTTCTAAACGAGAACCAACTTGAGTTGCAATTTTAACACCAACATAAAGTCCTATTATAGATGTTATAATTGTAGCAGAAGTAATAAGAAGAACAGTATTAGGTAAACGTTCAAGAACTATATCACTAACTCGATTACTTCCTGTGAAGCTTCTTAATGTTCGTGCTTCACCAAGATCTAGAGTAAGTATACGAAAAACCATATCGGGTAAACGATAATACCAGGGTCTATCTAAACCATAAAATTCTATTAATTGTTCTCTTCTATCTTCAATAACTTGTTCAAGTTCATTTGGATCACGGATATTTTGTGACAGAGATTGTCTTAGTCCGCGTAATTCTTCACTCACAGTAGCAGTGAGTAAACGGTCAGAATATCCTGTAGCGCCAAGTACAATTACCGAAAGAAATAGTACTGTGATTAATACAACGAGTAATGATAAACCACGAACAATTAATGTTTGAAGAAGAGACATATACGTTGTTAAGTCTTTTAATTCTAAGTTTTATTTGTCTTTCTTTTGGTTTTAGTAGTGGATTTCTTGGGATTCGCTTTCTTTGCAGCGGATTTCTTTGGAGATTTCTTTGCAGCGGATTTCTTTGGAGATTTCTTTGCAGCGGATTTCTTTGGAGATTTCTTTGCGGTAGATTTTTGACTTTGAGTAAAGACTACACCAAGTACAATTATTAGAAGAGCAACAATTACAGGTATAAGTAGAGGAGATGATTCAGATTCTTCTGATTCGTTAATAGAAACAATTTCATTATTAGAAATGCTAGGTTGTTCTTGTTCTTCAACAACAGGTGAATTATTTGATGGTTCTACAGAAATTGGTTTATCAGTACCAGCTTCAATAACTAAAACTCTTTCATTAAGAGATGATAGACTATCACTATAACCAGCAAGATATAATTTATACAAACCTGATTGAAGGGAAGAAGTCAAAGAACTATCAAACGTAATTAAGAATTCATTATTATTTTGTTTCGATGCCAATCCATTTGCCAATATGCTATTAGAAATTTCATCTTTCAATGCATAACGTAAATCAAGATTACCTTCTCCAGTCATTGTAACAGTAATAGTATTATCAGAACCAATTTCAATGAAATTAGAATCAATGTTTAGAATATCGACAAGATTAGCTTCTCCAAAGAAGAATTGTCCTGGTTTGAATGGATAAGTTGGATCACGGAATGCATTTAATTCAGCATACTGAGCAGGAGGATCGTAAACACTTAGCATGAATGGTCCGTTAGATATTACTAGCATTCCATATTCATCGAACCAAGAAAGTGAAGAATCATATCTGCTAGTAGCGTCAGAATTAGAAACGAGTTGGAGGCCTTGAACATTGAATACATTATCAGGGATATTATTAGCAGAATTGTGATCTCGAATTACGTTACGTACTAATCTGGCATCTCTATCCATTACTAAACTAATCCATGGAACATTAAATCGTTGTGCAGCAGTATCGCTATATGCAGCTTTGCGTTGATCGAAAACTAGCGTATCCATAGAATAAAGAATCTCCCAAGGCATAGTAATACTAGTTATACTTGCATAATCAGCGATATAGTCAGGAGCAAAATGCCAAAAGTCAACATAAACTTCAAGTTTATTGTCGTCAACAATTCGGAATCCTTTGAAACTATCAAGATATGGTTTAGACACTGTAGCTATAGCAAATTCCATTGATGATTTGTCTTCATTATAAGTTAAATCAAAAGTCTGATAAATTGAATAAATTACATCAGCCATATCTATTTGTTCTCCATGATGCCAGTTAGAATTAAAATATTTAGAATAATCAAATACAACTTTACTAGTAGCAACGGTACCAGACGGAACATTAGACCACGAATTGGTCTGAGCATTCCATATAAATGAATCAGATGGAAGATCTATATTTCCACCTGGGCCAGATGTTGTAACTTCGTAATTTGCCCTATAAGATATAGGAAGTCCCGTAAAGGGATGACGTGTTATAGGGGGATCATACATATTTCTCCAAATATCACTTCCATAAACATCACCAAAACCACCAACAGGATTCCAAGTAGTACGCTCTGTCCAAACCCAAACATTTCCAATAGTTAAATCAGTCTGACCGGGAATAAAGGCATCTCGTTGTGTCCATATACTTTTTGGACCAGCAATAATATCGGAACTAATTCCTTCAATAGAGTCGTCAGCAGGAAGATTTGTAATAATGTTAGCAATCCACAATCGTACGGATTCGTCTAAACATAATTTAGATGCGTCGGAATAAATAGAGTTACGTTCATCTTCGTTTTGGAAATCACCACTAAAAATTCTTTGTCCCAATATATCCAATTCTTCGTTTTCATATTGCCAGAAACCCAATTCTTGCCATCCAGGCATATTTCCAAGCCATGGAGAACACATTTGATTTAATGTACCAGAATCATATCGGTCAGCAGCTCCTTTTCCCCAACCCTCAGTATACATATGCCAAGATCCGCCAGTACCTACAAGGTTAGGATCGGAACTATATACGGTATAGATAGCAGGGCCAAATTGCTGATATGTAGGTTGAACAATAAAACCAAGATTTTCAACCTCAGATCTTATTAAATCACCAACGTCTCGTCTTTCATCTTCAACACGAATAATAAAATCAATACGAATTGGCTTTCCGCCAAAGTGCCATTTACCTTCAACTAGTTCGGCACCGGCATTTATCATAGCATCATTTACAATAAGTTTTGCATAATCCGGATCATAATTGATAGATGATTCAAGAATCATATCATATAAAGTAAGGTAATCGTGATCATATGAACTAACTTGAGTTAACATTGGAACGGCCATACCTTGATAAATTTCTTGGACAACAAAGTCTCGATTAATAATTAATTGAATAGCCTGTCGAACTTCTTTAATTGAAAATGGATTTAATTGTCCTTCAGGACCAGGAGCTGGATTCAGTAATAATGAAATTGTTGACGTAGGAGCTTCATGAACTTTGATTCCCGGTGAATTTTTTATATCTTTTGCAGCAGCAACTTTAAGTCCAAAATAATACATATCCATTTGATTTGCAAGAATTTCTTTAGGAGCAATATCTACATGGAATGAACGAAAGCGTAATACGTCGGCTGCAGGACCTGCTTTATCATGTGGAGGTTGATAATTACTTTGACTATGTACAATGCTTGGAACAATTGAAAATAACAATAAGACACTCAAAAGAATTGTAATTAATTTTGTAGATGTATTGATTATCAATATAGAATCCCCTATGATTTATTCATGAGTTCACGGATATTTTTTAAATCAATACCATTTTCTCTCGATATTGAAATAAACACAACTACAACAATAGCCAAGATCATTGCAAGCAAAGTGTAAATTAAAGTTTCAAAAGTATTAGTTTTATCAGATATGGCAGATACATCATTTTGAAGTTCATTTATCTGAATAGGTAAATTAGACAAATCACCAAGTTCAGGAGCTATTGGTGGAGAAATAGGAACCTCGTTTGGGGGACTATTTGAAACAGTTTGTGTTTGTAACATATCAAAGATAGATTCAGATATGTCAGACAATCTAGTCTCAAGTTGATCGAGGTTATTAAAACCAAAGTCCATAAAGAATGAGGCTGCAGCAACATTTCCAGATGCTTCAATAGCCAAAATTGTATGTGCGCCTTCACCTGCAATAGGAATAAATATATCAGTATTAAATAAACCGTCGTCATTAGTGCGTGTTGAAGAAATTATTACTCCACTAACAGAAATGTATATTTCTTGATCAGGTTGGAAATCAAATCCCGATATACGAACATCTCTACCTCCTGGTCCAGATGGTGGACTAATGAATATTGATGGTGTAGGCATTGGTTTGGTTCGTGCAAAACCAATTTTCTGATTCATACCGGTTATTTCGCCAAGCCGGCCATCAGTCCAAATCATATAAACATCGTCAGCAACTGCTTTGATATCATTGTAATCACCAATGAATGCTCCACGAGGAAAAGCTTTGTTCGGGTTTGTTGGATAATCAGTAATTCTTGAATTAGGCAACCATGTTTCTCCGCCATCATCAGAACGAGTATAATACATATGATAAGTTATCTCACTAGGACTGTCACGGAAATCTCCAAAGAATGCATGAATACTTCCGTCAGGTCCAATGTCTAGAGCTGGAAAGAACTGAAATGCAGAAATTCCATCGTCGTTAATACGTTTAGGAGACGACCAAGAATTTCCTTCATCGGTAGAACGTACAAAGTATACATCGCCATCGTCAGTAGGTTTATCAGAAGGTCTACCTCCAAAAACAAGACTGATAGATCCATCTATATCAGAAACAGAACCACGAGGCATTGCACTAGCCCATGACCTAAATGGAGCATTTCTTGAACGATAAAATGGTTCATTAAATGTTGCAACACGTTCACTAAGACTAAATGAATCACCTCCATCGTCAGAACGGGCAATATGAGTTTCAGCTAGTCCCTCAAAAGGTCCGTCGTCGGTGGAATCATGATAGGCAACATAAACTGTACCATCATCATGTGTAAATACATGTGGGAATTGAACAACTCTGTCGGTTTCTTCTGCAAATTGGTTTTCATTGCCTCCACCGCCAGATCCTGCATAGGCAGAATATACAGTTGGGCTAACAGGAATAGGTTTACTCCAAGTCATTCCATAATCCTCAGATTTGACCATTTCGATAGTTGTTTCAAGAACAGGATATCTAAAATAGAGAAGAGCGCCATCTAAAGCAAAGAAGAAATCATATCGTGTAACGAAATGTGTGTAAACGACGTAAACGATATCTTCATCAAGGTTTTCAGGGTTTGGACCTGTAGCTATCCAAGGTTTATCCAAGAAACCAAATCTTAATGTGCCACTGCTTGTAACATTAGTAGCCTCGCCTTCAAATTGAGTTTGAGAATAAGTCAATGAGATTGTACTACGAGCACTAGATATTGGTTGTAACCAAGTCTCTCCTCCATCATCAGAACGAGTAATCGATATACTAGAAACTGATTCTTGTAAAGGAGTACCACCTAAACTGAAATCATCACTGCCAATAGATATACAACCCATATAGACACTGCCTTTTCTATCAAAGGCTGCAATTGGATCTCCTGCAGCGCCGAGATCTTCTTGTAGATATTTAGATTGGAATGCACCATCCCAAGTTTGACCTCCATCTCTACTAACGTATGAAACAACATTTGCAAAATTGTAATCGATAGTACCAATTACAATATGTTCAGGATCATTAGGATTTACAGCAAGCACTGGTTCAGTTTGAACCGGAGTAGTACCAAAATCTCTTGTGACAAGAATATTTCTACTAAATTTTTGCGAAGGATCACGATAAGGAACTAGAGCAGCAGCTCCTGCAGCTTGTAATCGAACGTCTTGATTATTATCAGCTCCAGCTAAATCAACATTATCTTGAAGCCAGTCTTCCATTGCACCTTTCTTAGCATTTGCAAAACGAACATCTTCTCCTCTAACTACTCCTTGAGCAGCACCAGAAAAGACTTTTGAAACAGGTTCATGGAACATCATACCACTTTCAGGAATAAGTGGAGAAATTGCCCTGTATGGACGAGCATCACTCCAAAGAATATCTTCAGGGCCTGCTGAAGCAGAATTAACAATTAAAGGAATTAGAAAACTAGATAAAAGCACGAATAAGGCAAGATATGGAAGTAGTTTCATTTGGTAGTATTTGTTATTAATATATTTAAATTGTTTATTAAGTTAAAAAAAACCATCAGTAAAATTATGAAACAAGACTAATCGCAGCATCCATACGGATGATAACAGCTAAAAGAGCGTCGTTTTGGAATTTTCCAATTTCAGAGGTATAGTTTATTGCGCCACTAATATTACCTTCAATTATCCAGTTAAAGAATTCTGTATCAGTGGAATTAGCTCCTGGTTGTTGATCAATCCAATCATAATATGGATCAATCATAGAAATAACTTTATCAATTTTAGGACCAAGAGTTGGATCACTAACTATTGCAATATCCTTAACTCTTTCCCAGTGATTATGAGCTTCTGATCTACTAGAAGGAATTTCTTTTCTAAGTTCAACAAGTAAAAGTTTATCATTTTCAAATTTTTCAATAGTTTTTGTAATAGAATTAAGACGAGTATTCAATTTAGATATTTCAGCTTCAGACATTTCCGCGTCTTGAATAGCAACACTGAGTTGAACTTTGTTATCTTCAAGTGTATTTTCAAGAACAGTTATTTCTGAATTAAGTAATGAAACTTTTTCAGATAAAGCCGCATTTTCAAGTTTATTGGAATTTATTTGAGATTGTAAAGTGTTAACAACGGTTTGAGATTGAGATAATTCAGATTCTTTGATTTTGAGTTCATTAATTCGTTCTTCGAGAAATAGAATTTGAGATTCAAGAACATCTTCGTTAGTTTTTAAAGTATTTACTTGAGGTTGAGTAATAGCATATCCGAGAATTCCACCAAAAAGAAATGCAATAAGAATAGGTGCAAGAATCTTATTTTTGAACAATTCATTAGATTGAGAACGTTTTTTAGGTTTTCGAGATGATTTTCTTGATGACATTTTTATTATAATAAACATTAATCGAATTTATAATTTGTTAAGAATAAGATATTCTTAGTCAGTAATTAGAACAATATTATTAGCAAGAACATACAAAGAATCATGTGGAGATACTGCTCTTTGTGTATATCCTATCTACCAGTTTCATAGCAGGAATAATAGGGTCATTATTAGGGTTAGGAGGTGGAATAATTTTAGTGCCTGCATTAACAATATTATTCGATTTACCAATACACCAAGCAATTGGAGTAAGTTTCATAGGCGTATTAGTAAATTCAAGTAGTTCGTCCATAGTGTATATTAAAAATAGAATAACAGATTTAAGATTAAGTTCAATTCTAGAATTGGGCGCAGTTACAGGATCGATAATTGGTGCATATACTGCATTACAAATAGACAGTAGTATTTTAAGTGTAATTTTTGGAATTGTTTTAGGATATATAGCAATTAATATGTATGTCAAGTCAAGAAAAAATTCAGAAAACAATAATATAGAATCAAAATCAAACGATGAAAGAAAATATTTTGATGAAAGTACAAATGAAATAATAACATATTCTGTAAAAAGAGAAAAAGAAGGAACTATAATAAGTGTAATAGGAGGAATATTTTCAGGATTATTAGGTTTAGGAGGAGGTGCAATTTTTGTACCAATAATGAATAGAATAATGAACATTCCAATTAAAGTAGCAATTGCAACAAGTAGTTTTATGATAGGGGTAACATCACTTGTTGGTGCATTAATTTTTTTTAATAATGGTTTGATTGATGTTACACTAGTCTCGCCGATAATACTAGGAATATTTTTTGGTGCTCAGATAGGATCAAGGATAAACAAAGTAATTGATAAACAAATATTAACAAATATTTTTTGTATAGTATTAATTTACATTGCTTTAAGAATGATAATAAATGGATTAGAAATTGAGGTTTTGAATTTATGAATAAGAACAATAAATTAGAAAATTTAACATTAACAGTTATTAAAACAATTTTGATATTAGTTATAGCATTAACAATAATTTCAGTGATATTAGAGATTAGTTTCAGTCAAGATATTTGGTTAGATTCACTAAGAATAGCAGGAATGAACTTGTTAGATTTTGTCATAATATTCTTGTTATTTATGATACCAGTAAGTAGATTGTCAATAATGATCAGAGAATTCTCGAAATCAAAAAATCATATCAATGCAGTATCAGAAGTAGTCGTACTAGGCATAATATTGGTTTTAGTAGCTAGGATAATTTAGAGTATATCAAGTGTGCCATATCGGCCAACGTTTAGCTTTACTTCGCCACGAAAGCTGTTTGTATAGCCATTACCAATCTTTAGTTTTGTACCAACCTGTACTTTTTCGATATCGTCATTCCATAACGAGAGCGTAATCTCTGCTGTTTCATCCTTAATTTTTATGTCTGCGACACGTGCTTCAGTACCAAAACGTGTATTAACAGTTCGTGTTTCACCAACTTCGGTTACTTCAGCTTCAGGAATTTCAACATTTCTTGCGCCATCGGTTAATTCTGAGATGTTCATTTTATAACAATATATGTATTTGCAATATTATTTTAACTTTAGTGTTTTATTAGTGACGATGATACAAATGTAATAGAAGATGAATTTAGGGTTAATAGAATATGGAGTAGTGGCCATGGCCTTTATTATTACATATTTAGCGACGAATAGATTAATTTCATTATTAGTTGGTGTAAAAAGAGAAGTTTTAGATTACCATAAAGAAGGAAAGAGTTTTGTTGCATATCCCGGAGGCCCTGCAATAATTTTTGGTCTCATATCATCATTATTGGTTTCAATAATTTTAACAAACGATATAAGAATTATTGCGATACTCGGAGTAGTAATAATTTCATCGACAATAGGAATAATAGATGATTTCAAATCGTTAGGAGGTAGGAAGAAACCTTTGTTATTATTGTTGGCATCAGTACCAATAATTCTATTAGGCGCTTATGAGCCAAATTTAGACTTTCTATTTTTTGGATCGGCTAAATTATCAATAATTTATCCGTTATTGATATTAATATCAATACCAGTAACTGCAAATACAATTAATACAATAGATGTGTTAAACGGTGTATCAACAGGATTTGTAATAATCACAGCAATTCCACTATTAATTTCATTATTTTTGATAGGAGATAGCAGCATGGTATTAGTTACATTAATCTTAATCTCTGTATGTTTAGCGTTCTTTGTCTTTCACAAATACCCTTCAAAAGTATTTCCAGGAGATTCAGGAACGTTAACATTAGGTGCAATGTATGGAGCAATTGCAATTGTAGGGGGAGTAGAATTAATTGGAGTATTTGCAATATTACCAGCAATATTGAACTCATTCTTTTATTTATCAAGCATGAGAGATTTTGTTGAACATAAAAATATCAAGGTTAGACCGACTAGAGTATTAAAAGATGGAACAATTGAGGCAGAAAGGAATGATGATGCGCCAATAACATTAGTAAGATTAATAGTAGCAGGTAATCCCTCAAAAGAATTACCAATTGTCAATACAATTTTTATTTTGAGTATTGTTTCAGCAATACTTGCAACAATAATAGGAATCTTAACTTGGGTGATATAGATGAAGAATGTCATAGAACTAAGTTCGATCATATTCATTGCATTTCTTTTAGTATTTTTAGTTTCAGCAATAATCTTTACCATAATAGTTCCATTAGAAAATCCATTTACATTTCAATTTAGTGAGATATTAATTGTAATTCTAAAATTAGTTGTAAGTTTTGGTTTGTTTCTGATTTGGGTTTTTATTATACAAAAAATAATTACAAGATATTTAAAAAAGAAATTAAATTCATAGACTATTGCATTGAAGAGACTTTAGAAAGAACTTCAGAATAATCAGGTTCTTGGCCAGGGTTATCAGCTACCCATTTGTATTTAATAATTCCTTCTTTGTCAACAATAAGAACTGATCTCTTTGCAACTGTATATCCTGGTAAATCAAGAAAATTGGAAAATTCTAAGTTAAATTTGTTAATTATTGTTTTAGTATAATCACAAAGAAGTAAGAACTTGATATCATTTGATGTAGCAAATTCCTTTACGCTAAATGGGTAATCTACGCTTATTCCGATTACTTCAGCATTAGCTTCAGAGAGTTTAGACAAGCTATCGCGAAAATAACAAAGTTCTGTTTTACAGACTCCGGTAAAAGCTGCTGGATAAAAGACTAAAACAATATTCTTTCCTTTGAATTTTGATATATCTACTAACTTTCCGTCAGCGTCAGGTAATTCAAAAGAAGGTAAAGTAGAACCTATTTCAGTCATATTATGTAAAGATTAGAACTAATATTTAGAATTTTGCTTCCCAATCTTTCATTTTATTGTCGTATTCAGATCTATTATAAACAACTTTGGCAGGAGAGCCCACCACAACACTATCAGAAGCAACATCTTTTGTTACTATAGAACCCATAGCAACAACGCTATTTTTTCCTATGGTAACCCCTGCTTTAATTACAGATCGTGCTCCAATGACTGCATTATCTTCAACAATAACACCTGCAAGTTTTGTACTGGGAGGATATGGATCATTTGTAAGAGTGGCAGAGGGACCAATGAATACGTTATTACCAATAATACATTTTGGAGCAATGTAAACTAAACCTTCTATTTTACAATTAGAACCAATTTGAACATCATAATCAACATGTGCAAGAGAACCTATCATTACGTTGTCGCCAATTTTTGTATTATTACCAACATAAGCCATATTCCAAATTTTAACACCATTACCAAACTTTACATTTTTACCAACAAATGCATTTTCAGAAATATGATTTTTTTCGTTACTCATGATGATTCACGATTAATTTTATTAATATTAAATGGCAGACTGTTAGATTTTATATCATCAGGAATTTTATCAATCCATTGTGTGAGAAAATTGGATTCATGAATAAAGTTACGTTGGTTATCAGGAACCATAATAGGAATTCCATTAATTATCGGATAATATCTAATACATTTAATACAATAAAGAAGTCCTGATTTAACATCAGAACTATTGGTTTCAAATTCTATTAAATTAAGATCAGAGTGTTTATCAGAAGGGCATACAAGAATATCGGTAAGAGTTTTTTTCATAATTAATCACAAATCTAGATAAATTGGAGAACCTCGTTTTGCAGATGTTATAGCAGCCTCAGCAATTTTTATAGTATTTAGGCCATCAATTCCCGTAACTACAGGAGAAGTATTAGACTTTACAGCATTGATGAAACTTGTTAATTCATTGACAAGAGGCTCCTCGCGTTTACGAGTAGGTATAGTAACGGAATTACCATCGTCTAGGCGAATTTCTTGAGACATATAATCACCGGATAAATTACCATCAGTACAGGTAACAGATATTCTTCTAACTTTATAGGGAGTAACCCAATTAGCAATTATTATTGCAGTTTTACCATTTTTAAATCCAAGAACTATAGTAGCAAAATCCTCATAATCAGTTCCAACAAAACCAGATGCTTTGGGGTTTAAAACGTTCCCAGTTCTTGCGAATACAACGTTGGGTTCTTCATTAAACAGCCATCTAGCACCATCAATATCATGGACTGAAGAATCTAAAATAACACCAATATCTTTTGTTACTCCGGCCCATCGATTTTCACGTTGAAATTCAATAAGTAAAGGATCTCCATAAGTTTGTTTTTGAAGATTATCTTTTATATCAATAATAATAGGGTTAAAACGTTCGACAAAACCAACAGTAAGAGCCACATTGTTATCATGTGCAAGATTAACTAATTCTTCTCCTTGAGATGAAGAATAAGTAAGTGGTTTTTCTACTAAAGTAGAAATTCCATTAGATAAAGTAGTTTTTGCAATTTCAAAATGAGTAACAGTAGGAGTACAAATATTTACAATATCAACGTGGTGGTCTTTAACCAAATCTTCAATATTAGAAAATCCTTTTATTGAATATTTTTTTTCATAGAGTTTTCTACGTTCATCATTCATTTCAACAAATGAATCTAAATAACCTAAATCATTTAGTACACGGAGATGATGTTTTCCCCAAGATCCAGTACCGACAACTGCTGCTTTCAAGATAGATATTTCCTCTTAATAATTACCTATTACATAGTGTATTAGCGTGAATTAAAAACATATTGTCACCAAGATTTCTTTTGAATGTTTTTAATATTTTTTCATCGGTTTTTGAGCACAGGATTAATAACTGTTTTTTATCACTAGTAGGCAGATAATAACTTGCTTGTCCATTTTTTACAGTAGAAAATTCATTAATGTCATTTATGTTTCCTACAACGTCGTAGATTTTATCAATGATATATTCGTGCATAATAGACTTATCGCCACGAATTTCTGATTTATCAATAGACCAACAAAGATAGATTTCGGTTTTACTGGCTTTGAGTGAATTGTGTTTCATAAATGATTTCAATTCGTCAATGAAATAGCGAGTAAATGAATCAATACTACGAGATATTCCAGACATCATATAAAGAGACGGATCTCCAGAATCTAATGATGAATTAAAGCAACGAATATCTGAAACATGATTAGTAAGATCGTCAACATAATAATTTTCATGCTTTAGTGTTTTACGTTTATCATAATCTTTTATTTTTTTTAATGATTCAGTCTTAGATATAATTGGAGAATATAGAGAAGTAAGTTTCTCGAGATGTAATATTTCAGATAATTCTAAATCATAAGTATCGGTAAATTTGATATTAGCATTTTTTGCTAAAGTTTGTACAGTTTTTTTATTATCAAGATTATGAGTGCCAAATGTTATAGATTTAGTAGTTCTAGGTTCTAGAGGAAGATATGAATATATAAAATCAGTTTCAGAATTAAGGCCGCTACTGCGTTCTATAATTTCAACTAGCTCGGAATTTTGTCCATAACCTAATGGTGTACAATTAAAAAAAATCGTACCTTTGGATATTTCAGTCGAAAGTTCTGAAACTAATGAGAGTACTTTTTTCTTATAGTTGTCACTTTCTCGAATTTTAGGAGTAAAGAAAATAATAGGATTCTCGCTAATTGCGTTTTTTTCTGGTTGAATGCTAAAAAGAGCTTCTTCTTCAATGATAGATTGAGCACTAGAATAATCGGATAGAATTTGAGGAGTTATTTCAGTAGCAACATGTAATTTTTCATCTAGAATTGTGGTAGAAATAGATTTTGAGACAAGAGAATTAGATATCATATACCCTTCAGTGCTAAGACCATAAATTAGAACAGAATCATGAGTTTCCAAGGTTATATTATACAAGTAATTTTTATATTAATAAATTATCAAAGTGGAAGATCAAACCCAAAAACGGTTAAAAAATTTATATCGAGGAATTATGATGATATACTACATTAAGACATGAGAGTTTGGATTGACATATTAACACCGAAACAAGCGCTATTTTTCGAGCCTTTAATCGAGTCTTTGAAGGAAAGAGGTGATGAAGTAATAGTAACTTCCCGTAGGTATAGGGAAGCTGAATTATTATTACGTAAAAGGCAGATTAATGCAGAATTTATTGGAAGTCATGGAGGTAAAGAATTAAGCAATAAATTAAGTGCAAGTTTAGAAAGAAGTCAGCTTTTACTCGAATATTTTAAAGACGATAAACCAGATGCTTTAGTATCATTCAGTTCTCCAGAAGCAAGCAGAGTAGCTTTTGGATTAGGAATAATCAACATATGTGTGAGCGATTCACCTCATGCAGAAGCAGTATCTAAATTAACAATTCCAATAGCTGATTGTTTATTGACTCCATGGATTGTTCCAGAAAAATCATGGACAATATATGGAATAGAAAGAAGTAAAATTGAAACCTACAAAGCTTTAGATCCATTTGTTTGGTTAACAAGACGAGATTTAACAGAAAAAACTCATCTAGGATTAAATATAGATAAATCAAAAACTACAATATCATTAAGATTAGAAGAAAGTTTTGCTGCATATTCTAAAAGAGATTCATACACACAAGAATTTGCATTGATACAGAGATTAATTGAAGAATTTAGAAATCAGAATATTGTAATTCTTTGTAGATATTCAGAACAAATTGATGCTGTATTAAAGAAATTCAAAGGAAGAGTCATTGTTCCAAATGATGTAGTGGACGGAATAACATTACTGCAGCAATCTGATTTATTCATTGGACTTGGCGGTACAATGACTGCAGAAGCTGCGTTACTGGGTACACCAGCTATATCATTTTTTAGTGGAAGTTATTTTGTTGAAAGATATCTTGTTTCTAAAGGACTTTTGACAAAACCAAGAGATATTGATGGAGTAGTAAGAGTATCAAAGAATTTCTTAAGAGACCCAAAAATGAAAAAGCAAATAAAAATGCGAGCAGGTAGAATTAGAGCAGGAATGGAAGACCCAATTCAAGTAATTATAGATAAATTAGATGCTCTAATGAGGGCAAAACTTAATCAAGAACTAGCACGAAATTGATACTAAGCCCGGTTTAGCCCGGTGGAGGATGTAAGTCCATCGAGTGTAGCGGTCAAGCATATCGCCCTTTGGAACATGAAGAAAGGCGGTGACGGCAGTTCGAATCTGCCCCGGGCTATCATTAAAATAGGTCGCCAATAAGATACGTAGCTTTTACATCTGAAATTTTGACTTTATAGTTATTACCCAAAACTAGATCAGAATCTTTCAGAACAATAGGACGATATGCAAAGTTTCTACCAATCATTGTGCCATCAACTTTCCCTTTTTCATTTACAAGACAATTTCCACCCCAACCAAGCCATTTTTCATTTCTAGACAAAGATATTTCTTTTATAATTGATGTTAATGTTCTAGATCTTTCATTAATTATAGAATTAGGAACTTGTTCCATTTCTATAGCTTTGGTACCAGGACGAGCACCGTATTTAGAAAGATTAACAACATCAGGTTGTGTTGATTTAACAAGTTCAACAGTATCATTAAATTCTTCATCAGTTTCAGTAGGATATCCAACAATTATATCAGTAGCAATTGAAGACAAGGGAAATTTTTTACGAAAGCTTGAACACATAAGGACATAATCTTCACGTGAATGGCCACGAAGCATCGATTTTAAGACTCTATTATTGCCAGATTGTACAGGAATATGTAAGAATTTATAGATTTTATCATGATTAAAGATATTGAATAATTTATTATATTTCTTTTTTGTGTGCATCGGATTCATCATTCCGACACGGATTAGAAAATTATTTGGTATAGCAACAACTGATTCTAATAAATCAGCTAAATCCATCGACATATCCATTCCATAACAGCCATTATCAGTAGAAGTTAACCATATCTCCTTACAACCAGAATTAGTAGATTCATAAATTTGTTCAGTGATAGCACTTGGAGGATAGCTAACTAGTGTGCCTTTTGCTATTTTTACTTGACAAAAAGTACAAGAGCTCAAACAACCAGTTCCAATTTCAACAATATCTATTACCGGGTTAATTCTTATTTTTGGAAGCATGACTTTAGGTTTAGAAGATTTTCCTAATTCAATCAGAGGATTACCATTAAGAGTAGAATTTACAATATTAGTAATTTGATCAATAGAATCAGGCCCCATTAAGCTTGCATTTGGGTTTATTTTCTTAATTTCTTTAGATTGTGTTTTTGGCATACAGCCAGCAACGACAAGTGCAGAGTTGTTCTCAGAGAGTTTTTTTATTCTATGAGACATCCTGTCAGCAGTAGCAGTCTTTACAGTACATGTGACAATAACATTTACATCTGAATCTTCGGGATTATCAACTATTGAATAACCAGCTTCAGATAATTGACCTGCGCATATCTCTGAATCAGAAAAGCTGGCACTACATCCATAAGTTTCTATATAGACTTTTGATCCAGTTGACATAATATAATTTAGTTATGTTTTGCTATTAAAGGAATAATTTTAATGATTTTTCGAGGTTCCATAGGATTTTTTCCAGAAAATTTAGGGATATCGAGATATTTTTGAGACATTTTATCTATATGAGCGTCTGCATCAATATCAGTAATTTCAATAACTTCTCCCATTATAAAAGCCCAAGTATAAGAATTTCTATAATCAGTGATACTAAGTGAAACACGTTTATCATTCTTTACATTCTTGTACTTAATACGAGTTGAAGTTGTATTAACTAAGATAACATCGCCATCACGATCAATCCAAACAGGAGAAACATGAGGACTGCCATCTTGATTTAAAGTAGCAAAATGAGCTATATTTTTATCATCAATTAATTGACAAATTTTTTTAGGTAATTTGGTAGTCATAATTTTGCTGCAATTACAAAATTGTAAATTTATTTTATAAAGTTTATGATAAATTATTCAATAAAATAATAAATAAGGGACAAGTGATAATGCAACTGGAATAGGCAATCCAGGAAAGATTTCAAAACGTTTTAAGAGATATAAGGTGAGAATAAGACCGAAATGAATTAAGAAAATACTAAGAAATGCTGAAGGTAAATCAATTAACAAGAATACAGAAGATGGAATCATGGAATAAAATATTAAATCGCCAGTTCCGATATTAAAATGACCAAGATTAATAAACAAGGGACGAAGATCAAGTGAATCTTCTTGAGAATTAACAATTGATTTCAAAGGCCCTCGAAAGACAGCGTATATGTCATAAAGTGCAAATGCAATTGGTATAATGATTATAGTGGGTGGTTTAAGGAACACAGCAAGAATAGTCCCGTACAATGAACTTAGAATGTAAGAAGAAAATAATTGAAATTTATTTGAATCAATAATTGTTAGACTAAGCACAGGAATAATGCATAAAATTAAAGATAGAATAAAGATGTAGATAGAAGAATCTATTACAGATTGTAATGATGCTGAAAGAATAATATAGCTTACAGAGAAAGTACCAACACTTAAGGTAATTATTAGTAAGAATTTTAATAAAAAGAATAATTTACGTCGCAATAAAAATAAGATGACAGAAGTAACAACAAAAGTAGGAATTAGAAGAATAATCGAGTTCAATATAGAACCAGAAGTAGAATTACCAGCTGGTTGGTAAGAGGGAAGAGACTGATATACAGGAAGAAAATTACTAGTAAATATTAATGAACTTATTTGAATAGAAAAAACAAGAAGAATTATTGGAAATAGATTTTTAATAGAAAATGCATTATTAGTCATAATGTAAAATTAACGCACGATCAATTGTCCTCGATGAGTAGAATGACCTTCTCCACAGAATATATTACAAAAGATTTCAAAGACGCCTGTCTCAGTGGCAACGAATGAGATATCAACAGTTTGGCCTGCAGGAACAAATGTATAGATATTATATTCATCAATGGCAAATCCATGTGGAACATCCGTACTTTGTAGTTTTATAACAACAGTTTGTCCTTGTTCGACAATAATTTGGTTAGGTTCAAATTCCCATTGTTTAGTTGTCATTTCAAATATAATTTCGTCAGAATTTGGTTGAGAATCAGGAAGATATTGTAATAAAACAAAAAAACTAAGAACCATTATAGAAAATAATAATTCTTTTTGATAGGGTAATTTCATTCATATTGAATGAAGGAGCCCGGCAATATAAATTAACACAAATCCACACAGAATAAAGATGACATCATAGATATTTTTAGTCGTAATTTGATTATCTTTTTTGGTATAATCAATTATAGTAAATAGAAGAGCTCCAGAACTAATAGAAAAGAAGACAGAACTTAGTATACCGGGGAATCCATATAAACCAAATATTGAACCAAGAATAATTGGAAAACCACTAATCAGTGTAAAAATAGCAATATAAGAAAATGACAAATGGTAGAAAAGTGGAATTACAAATCCTTCAGCTATTTTATGAATAACAAAAGAAGTAGTTTGTATTCCTCTTGGTATAGATGCAGAAATACCAAGAACATTAACATCATATCCAATAACTATTCCTTCAGCAAAACTATGGAATGAGAAACTAAGAGATAGCAATAATATAGGGATATAAGAAAAATTTGAAGTAAATGTAGAAATGAGGAATAGAAGTGTAAAACCAAAAATAAAACAAAGTAAAAGAGTTATAGAATAAATATTAAAACCTAAATTAATACCAAGTTGGGATGAGTTTACAATAAAATCAATGAATAATGCAAACATAATTCCAAGAGAAATATTGTTAAAAGCATATTTAGAAATTATATTTTCTGATTTAGATTTATTATTCAATACACGAAAATACATTCCTATAAGAATAGGAAGAACTCCTATTACAATTACTAAACCAGTTAATGTTAATGGATCAGTCATCTAATAAGTTTAGAAATTGAATATTCTTAAGGATGTCTACGTTGAAGTTTTCGTTTAAGAGGATTACCGCAATTTATACAGGTTTTATCATTAGATTCAGATATACTACTACAGGCAGAACAGAAATTAATCCATTTGCCAGAATATTTGATTCCAGAATAAAGTAAAGATTTGTAAAAGATATCTAGTTTTTTAGCCACATTTTGAATAGCGTAATCGTCAGTTAGAACGATTACATTGTGATTTTCCTCAAGAAAGTCATAAGCTAATGCAAGAATTGATATATCAGCATCAGATAATGATTTTTTATTCTCGATATTTAGTGAATTTTTTAGAATGTATTCGACTGCTTTAGAACTAGGTTCAATAATTTGAAGGCGATTAGAGTGGATTAAAGTTTCAATTCTAGAGGAAAAAAAGGGAATTTTTTGAAGTTCTTCATTAATTTGAATAGTTGTATAATAACAATCTAAGGATCTAAACGGAAGACCTGCATAAAATGCAGTAGAATCAATAATAATTTTAGAATCCAAGACTAGTTAACTGCCTTAATGTCGAATCAGAAAATCGAATAAACAAAGTATCAGGAACTTTTGTATTAATAAGGATTTTTTCCATAGAAGGAACATTAAATTCTACTTGACCATCAATAATAATTTTCGTATCGCTATGCGCAATAATAGAAAAATCAGAAACAGGAATTGCAATTGGTGGAACTCTAGAGATTGGTGCAATAGGAGTAATAAGAAGAGCAGGTAAATCTTCACTAAGCATAGAAGAACCTAAAGACATGGAATGTCCAGTAGAACCAGTTGGTGTTGAAACTATTAATCCGTCCATACGGTTTTTAATAACAGTGCGATCAAGATTTATTTCATAGGTAATTGCACGAAGTTTTTCAGATCTTTCTACATATACTTCATTAAGACTTTTTATTTGCTTGTTAGATTTAGATGAGACCGAAATACGTTTTCGACGATCGATAAAATAATTATTATCATTTATCTGATCAATAAGAATTGGAAGATCCTTGGGTTTTAATTCAGTGAGAATTCCTCGTCCTCCTTTATGTATTCCAAGAATAGGAATTTGTTTAGAGAGTAAACGAGATGCCTTGAGAATTGTTCCGTCACCGCCAACAGAAATTATACAATCAACATCTAGATTTTTATCATCAATAGAGATTGGTGGATAAGTAGAAGTCAAAGGCGAAATAAGTTTAATATTAAATCCGGAATTATGAAGGGTTTTTGCTATATTGAGAGCAGTTTTTCGCGCCGTATTATCAGAATCTTTAGAAATAACTCCAAAAGATCTAATCTTTCTTGATTTCATTTATATCATCTATATTTTAGTGAGAATTGTTATATATCTTGTCTATTATTGAGCATGTTAGATATGAGTAAACCTGCAGCTTTGAGTGATGTAAAAATTGGCTCGTATATTATCATTGATGGAGAGCCTTGTAGAATAATTGAATATGATAAATCAAAACCAGGCAAACATGGTTCTGCAAAAGCCAGAGTAGTAGCAACTGGTGTATTTGATGGTTCAAAACACAGTTTAGTTTCTCCTGTATCTGCAGGAATAGAAATTCCAATGATTGAAAAAAGAACAGGTCAAGTAATTTCTATAAATAAGGAGCAAGAAATAGTTCAACTTATGGATATGGAATCATTTGAAACTTTTGATTCACCTCCACCAACTCATGATAAAGAAATCAATGAGAAATTAGCTGAAGGTAATGAAGTAGAATATTGGAAAGTATTAGGCAAAACAAAGATTATAAGAATAAGATAAATCTAGAAAAATTTTCGTTTTGATATATTATTACCAAATTCAGTAGATAATTCTTCAATCAGTTTTCGTTGTTTGGAATTTAATTTCTTTGGAACATTAACATTAACTCTTACAAGTAAATCACCAGTACCAAAACCATTGATACGAGGAAATCCTTTTCCTTTTAGTTTAAAAATTGTATTGTTTTGAGTACCAGTAGGAATTTTTAGTTTAGCTTTTTTATCTAAAGTTGGAACAGATATATCACCTCCAAGTACGGCAATTGGGTAATCAATATTTGTTTCATAAATTAAATTTTCATTGTCGCGAAGAAAGGAATCGTGTGATTTCATATGTGTAACAATATATAAATCACCAGGTTGTCCTGTTCCAGAAGTAAAATCACCAGATCCACGTAAACGAATTCGTGATCCTTCATCTACACCGGATGGAATATTTAATTCAATAGTTTGTTTTTTTTCTACGAGTCCAATACTGTTACATTTTGTACAAGGTTTTTTAATGATTTTTCCTCGTCCCTGACAATTTGAACAATCTTGAACACTTACAAAACGTGCAAAACCTGCTGAACGAGTAACTTGAACTTGTCCTCTTCCATTACAATTAGAACAATTAACAGGAGAAGTTCCTTTTTGTGCACCAGAACCTGTGCAAGATTCACATTTTATATTACGGGGAATGGTAATATTCATTTTTTCACCTTTGAAAGCTTGTTCAAGAGTTAGATCTATATCATATCGAAGATCTTGGCCTTTAGAAGGGTCGCGGGAATTTGATGTGCCAAAGAAAGAATCAAATATACTTCCAAACCCTCCCATTCCTCCTACACCTCGGAGAATGTCAGAAAAGTCAGTATTACGAAAGATGTCTTCTTGATTGAATCGACCGTCAATACCTGCTTGTCCATATTGATCGTATATTTTACGTTTTTCAGGATTAGAAAGAACAGCGTAAGCAGTAGAAATTTCTTTGAATTTTTCTTCTGCGTCTTTGGATTTATTGCGATCAGGATGGTATTTTAAGGCAAGTTTTCTATATGCTTTTTTAATTTCTTTTTCATCAGTGTTTTTAGATATGCCGAGAATATCGTAATAATCAGTATTACTCATTTAGCATCATTTGAAGAATTGTCATCTACTTCACTATATTCTCCATCAACGACTTTTTCTTCAGGTTCGGTATTAGAATCAGATTGATCAGATGGAGGAGGTTGATTTGGATCTGGTTGAGCAGATTGTTGGTAAATCGAAGAACCAATTTCTTGTAAAAGAGTACTTAATTTATCAGAATTATCACGAATTGAAGTTTGATCTTTAGATTCAAGGGAAGACTTCAATTGAGATGATAAATTATCAATTTGAGATACTTGATCTTCAGTAATTTTATCTTTAAGATCAGTCTTAGTTCTTTCTGCAGTATATATCAAGGAATCGGCTTTGTTAATTAATTCAGCTTCATCTTTTCGGGTTTTATCTTGTTCTGCAAATTGTTCAGCATCTTTAATCATTCTTTCTTTATCAGTGTCAGATAATTTACTAGATCCAGTAACAGTAATATTTTGTTCTTTATTTGTAGCTAAATCTTTTGCAGATACATTAATTATGCCATTTGCATCGATATCAAAAGTAACTTCTATTTGAGGAACGCCACGAGGTGCAGGAGGAATTCCGTCAAGATTGAATTGACCGAGAGACATGTTATCAGAAGCCATTTCTCTTTCTCCTTGAAGAATATGAATGGTAACAGCAGGTTGATTATCTTGAGCTGTAGAGTAGATTTGACTTTTCTTTGTAGGAATAGTAGTATTGCGTTCTATCATACGATTACAAATTCCACCTTGAACTTCTACACCAAGAGAAAGAGGAGTAACATCTAAGAGTAAGATGTCAGAAGTTTCTCCACCTAGTACTGCACCTTGAATTGCAGCTCCAGCGGCAACGCACTCCATAGGATCAACACCACGTTCCAATCCTTTACCAACTATTTTTTTAACAAATTCTTGAACAGAAGGCATACGAGTTGGACCACCAACAAGAATTACTTTATCAATATCAGAAACCGAAAGCTTGGCATCATCCATAGCCTGCTTAATAGGTTGTTCACATTTATTGAGAACTACAGAAATAAGATCTTCAAGTTTTGCACGTGTTAATGAAGTTTCAAAATGAATTGGATTTTTTTCAGAATCTTGGGCAATAAATGGAAGATTAATATCAGTAGTCAGTACAGTTGACAATTCAATTTTTGCTTTTTCTGCACCTTCCCTAAGTCTTTGCATTGCTTTAGAGTCATTACGCAAATCGATAGAGGTTCTTTGGACAAATGTATCAACAAGGTAATCAAGAATAACTTGATCCATATCAGTTCCACCAAGCTGAGTATCACCACTTGTACTTTTTACTTCAAATACGCTATCGCCAAATTCCATAACTGTAACATCAAGAGTTCCCCCGCCAAGATCAAAGACTAGTATTTTTTGATCAGAAGCCTCTTTATCAAGGCCATATGCTAGAGAAGCAGCAGTAGGTTCATTTATAATACGAACAACATCTAGTCCTGCAATAGAACCAGCGTCTTTAGTTGCTTGTCTTTGATTATCATTAAAATACGCAGGAACAGTAACTACGGCTTTTTCTACTTTCTCACCAAGAAATGCTTCAGCATCAGTCTTAATTTTCTGAAGAATAAAGGCAGAAATTTGTTCAGGAGTATAATCATTGCCATTAATATGGACTTTATATGATTCTCCCATCTTTCGTTTAATTTTTTGTATAGTGCCTTCAGGATTTGTTACAGCTTGTCTTCTTGCAGGTTCTCCAACTAAACGTTGACCATCTTTAGTGAATGCAACATAAGATGGAAATGATTTACCTCCGACGCTAGTACCTTCTGCACTAGGAATTAATGAAGGCTTACCGCCGACCATTACAGCAGCAGCTGAATTACTGGTTCCTAAATCGATTCCAATAATTTTACTCATTTGCATTATCTCCATTCTTGTTAGAATTATTTTTGCATACGTTTACTTTAGAAGGTCTTAAAACTTGTCCATGAATTTTATATCCACTTTGGATTTCTGAGAGAATAATATTATCTTCAGTTTCAGAATTTTCGGTATATTCTAAAGCTTCATGAAGATTTGGATCAAAAGCAGTACCTACAGAATGAATAATTTCCACAGATTGTTCTTTGAACATAGATTCAATATTCTTAGTTATCAATTTTATAGCTTGTAAAGAAGAATCGTCAGAATTAAGATTATCAATTATTCGTTTCAAGTCCTCGTATATTTCAATTAAATATTGAATAATTTGACTATTGCCAAATTTAGATTGATTCTCAAATTCTTTAGAGACTTGTTTACGATAATTTTCAAAATCAGCTTGAAGGTATTGAAGTTGTTTAAAATACGACTCAGATTGTTTTTTAATCTTATCTATGTCTTCAGAAGGATCTTGATTAGAGATATCAGAATTATTTGATTCTATAGAATCATTTTTGATAACATCTTTTTCAGATTGGTCTGAATGTTCATTTTGTTCTGTAATATTTGTCAACGTTCGTAACCTGTTAATTTCTTGTTGCTAACTAAAAGAGAGTAACTAAACCACATCTATAAACTTTTCCAATAGTTTCCAATTCATCTAGAATAATCAAAGTTAATAATTGTAGGTTGGAATAAGATATGAAATTAATTGAAGAAAGGAATTGCATTTCTATCTGGAGGTAAAGATTCGGTATTATCAATGCATTTAGCACATAATAATGGGATTAAAATAACAAAAATCATGACAGTAATACCTGAAGATCAAGAAAGTATGTTGTACCACACTCATAATATCAGTTTAGTAAAAAATATTGCAGAAGTAGTTGGACTTGATTGGATTCCAGTGAAGGCTTCAAAAGAAAGAGAAATTGAAACATTATCTGATGCATTAGAAAAACAAGACTCCGATTATCTGATAACAGGAGGAATAGAATCGAATTTTCAGAAAAAAAAATTCGATAATGCCTGTGAAAAGGCAGGTATGGAACACTATGCTCCAATTTGGGGAATTACACCGAAAGATTTGTATCGTGAAATATTAGAAAATCAATTAGATGTAATAATAGTTTCGGTCGCAGCATTAGGATTAGGAGAGGAATGGTTAGGAAGACATTTAGATAAAAAGAGTATAAAAGAATTACTTGATCTTGCAGATAAATATAGATTCAATGCAGTGGGAGAAGGAGGAGATTTAGATACCTTGGTATTAGATGGTCCTCTATATACTAATAAATTAGAGCCAATAGAATCAAAGAATATCTGGTATGGAGATAGAGGTAGATTAGAAATTTCAGAATTAAGAATTATAAAGAAGTGATATGGTATGCTAGACAATCTCAAATCAGGTTTACAAGATGCAATAAAAAAATTTGTGGGAAATGATGAAATCGATGAACAATCGGTAAAAGAATTTGTTAAAGATTTACAAAGATCATTACTTCAAGCTGATGTAAATGTTAAACTTGTATTTGATTTAACAAAAAAAATTGAAACTCGAGCATTGGAAGAGAAGATACCTTCAGGAATACCAAAACGTGACTATATTGTAAAGATACTTTATGAAGAACTATCTACAACGTTAGGTTCCGAAAGAAAATTTGAATTAAATAAGCCAAAAGGCAATATAATTTTGGTATTAGGAATACAAGGTAGTGGAAAGACTACAACAATTGGTAAATTAGCCAAATATTTGACCAAAAAGAATCATTCAGTAGGAGTGATAGGTGCAGATACTTTCAGACCAGGTGCTTTAGCACAAATTACTTCATTATGTGAATCTTTTGATATTGAAATATTTGGACAAGAAAAGGAAAAAGATGCTGTTAAAATAATCAAGAATGGCATTGATTATTTCAATAAAGCAGAAAAAGAAGTCATAATAATTGATACGACTGGACGACATAAAGAAGAAGGAGGATTAATGGAAGAGATGAAAGAGTTAACTAGTAAAATAAAACCTGATCATACTTTATTGGTAATTGATTCTACAATTGGACAACAATCAGAAGCACAATCAAAGGCATTTACAGAAGTAAGTTCAATTGGAGGAATAATAATAACAAAACTTGATGGAGCTGCAAAAGGAGGAGGAGCAATAGCAGCAGTAGCAAACACTAATGCAAGTATATTTTTTATAGGTACTGGAGAAAGAATTGATGATTTAGAAGAATTTGTATCGACCAGATTTGTTGGAAGATTAATTGGAATGGGTGATATTCAAACATTATTACAAAGATTAAAAGAAATTCAATCAGAGGATCAGGAAATAAAAATGCAAAGAATAATGTCAGGAAAAATGACAATTAATGATCTATATGAACAATTAGAACAGATTAACAAAATGGGATCATTAAAAAAAGTAATGGAATTGATTCCTGGAGCAGCACAAGTTCCAGAAAAGGATATAGACAACATAGAAGAGAATATGGAAAAATGGAAATACATAATTCAATCCATGACAAAAAATGAAAAAGAAGATCCAGATTTAATGAATTCTTCAAGAGTAAAAAGAATAGCAAAAGGTTCTGGACGTTCTGAAAAAGAAATAAAAGAATTGTTAAACAGGTACAAACAATCAAAACAAATGATGAAAGCCAGTAAAGGTAGAGGAATGCGACAGATGTTAAAGAAGTTAGGTGCAAATTAGAGCTGGATGCTAGAATTAGAACAGCGAAAAGAGTCTTTAACAGGTATAAATTATGTGATAGTTGTTTAGGAAGACAATTTTCAAGTAATTATACAAACAGAATAAATGGAAATAATATTAGAAAGATAATAAATAAAAATCAAATTAAGAAGGAATGTTTCATTTGTGAGGGAATGATGGAAAATTTAAGTAAACTTGCAAAAAGAATTATGATAAAAACTGAAAAATTTGAATATTCGAGTTTTATGGTAGGAACAATTCTTGATTCAGAAATAATAGAAAGAGAGGATGTAGTACGTTCTGAATTCAAGGTAAAAGGTGGTGAACCAATAAAGAGTGAGATAACAAAAGAATTATCAAAAATAATTAGAAGAAAGAATGGTAAAGTCATTAGTTTGAATAAACCTGAATTAAATATACTTGTGAATACTTTATTTGATGAAATCGAATTATCGTCTAGATCAGTTTTTGTAAAGGGTATGTATGTAAAAAATAAAAGAGGAATTAATCAGAAAAAACAACGATGTAAACAATGTAAAAGTGAAGGGTGTAAAAATTGTAATTTTTCTGGATTTATGAAACTGCCTTCAGTAGAAAATGAGATACAAAAATACTTGAAAAAGAAATTTAATGCAAATGAAATAAAGATATCATGGATAGGTAGTGAAGATCAGAATAGTTTAGTGAGATATAAAGGAAGGCCATTCTTTGCAGAAATAAGTTCGCCAATGAAACGTAAGGCTTTATTTAGAGAGAAAAAAATGAATCATGGAATTATAATTAAATCTGCAGAAATATTAAGAAAAAGGCCAACAATAGATCATGGATTCATTATGAAGGCAAAAGTTAATTTTGAATCAAATATAAAAGATGAAAAAAGAATTAAAAAGATTGAGAAATATTTCAATGATCGAGATATTTCAATATATTCAATGAATAAAAGGAAGTATTTCACAAGAAAGATTATTTCAATTAGAATGAAAAAGAAAGAGGGAAACAGAATTACAGTGGAATTAGTTTGTGAAGGGGGGATAAACATAAAGAAATTGGTTTCAGGAGAAAATGAACAAGTTGAACCTAATTTTAGGAAAATATTGAGAATAAAATGTTCAGTAGATAAAGAAAAGCCATTTGACATACATTATGTCAAGTTTCAAGAATCAGAGAAAAAGTTAAAAACATAGTTTTACGTAAAAAAATGTGATTATTAATGAGTAATAACAACGGTCAACCTGTCTTTATTTTGAAAGAAGGTTCAAGCGAAACAAAGGGAAAAGAAGCACAAAAGAATAATATATTTGCTGCAACATTAGTGGCACAATTAGTAAAAACATCACTAGGTCCTAGAGGAATGGATAAAATGTTAGTAGACGGTTTAGGAGATGTAACAATAACAAATGATGGGGCAACTATTTTGAAAGAAATAGATATGCAACATCCAGCAGGAAAAATGATGGTAGAAGTAGCAAAAACTACCGATAATGAAGTAGGAGACGGTACCACTACATCAGTTGTTTTGTCTGGAGCACTATTAGAAAAAGCACAAGAATTAATCGATAAAGAAGTACATCCAACAATGGTAATAGATGGATATGCAAGAGCTGCGGAACAAGCACTTGATATTTTAAAGAAAATTGCAATTAAAGTTGATAAAAGTAATAGAGATGTATTAATAAAAATTGCTTCAACTAGTATGATGAGTAAATTAGTTGCAGAAGAAGCTAAAGAATTATCAAAAATTGTTGTAGATTCATTATTATTAGTTTCAGATAATACTGATGGAAACACAAAAGTAGATTTAGCAAATATCAAAATTGACAAGAAACCTGGAGCTTCAATGAGTGAAACTTCATTAATCAAAGGTATTGTATTGGATAAAGAAGTAGTTCATTCAAGTATGCCAAAATCTGTCAATAGAGCTAAAATTGCAATAGTGAATGCCGCATTAGAAATTGAAAAAACAGAAATCAGTGCAGAAATTAGAATAAATGATCCATTACAAATGAAACAATTTCTAGATGAAGAGAATAGAATGTTAAAACAATACGTAGACCAAATAGTTGCATCAGGTGCAAATATTGTAATATGTCAAAAAGGAATTGACGATATTGCTCAACACTATCTAGCACAACAAGGAATTATGGCAGTCAGAAGAGTAAAAGAAAGCGATATGACAAAATTAGCTAAAGCAACAGGAGCAAGAATAGTTACAAATCTCAAAGACCTGACAAAAGATGATATTGGTTCTGCAGCATTAGTTGAAGAAAGAAAGATTGAAACTGATAAATGGGTATTCATTGAAGGATGTAAAAATCCAAAAGCTGTATCAATATTAATTCGAGGAGGTTCTGCAAGAGTTCTTGATGAAGCAGAGAGATCACTTCATGATTCATTAATGGTAGTGAAAGATGTACTTGAATATCCATATATTGTAGCAGGAGGAGGTGCCCCTGAAGCAAATGTTGCATATAAAATCCGTCAATGGGCAAACAACTTAACAGGTCGAGAACAGCTAGCAGCACAAAAATTTGCAGATGCAATTGAATCATTGCCTATAACATTAGCTGAAAATGCAGGAATGGATGCAATAGACACTCAAGTAAATCTTAGAGCAGGTCAAGTTGAAGGAAAGAAATGGTACGGTGTTGATGCCTTAAGAGGAGGATTAGCAGACATGTCTAAAAGAAACATCTATGAACCGCTAAAAGTTAAAGAACAAGTTATCAAAGCTGCAATTGAAGTAACCAATATGATATTAAGAATTGATGATACAATATCATCAGCTAAAGGTGGAGGCGCACCACCTGGCGGAATGGATTACTAAAAATAATTATAAATTTCTTAAGAAGTCTATACTCAAAAGCACTCCAACTCCAGTAGCGCCTTTTTTAATATAAGATTTCTTAGGAGTACCTTCTTGAGTCCACGCAGTACCTGCAATATCAAGATGTGCCCAAGGATAATCACCAACAAAATGACTAAGAAAAGCAGCAGCAGTTATTGTACCAGCTCCTCTACCTCCAATATTTTTAATGTCCGCTATATCACTTTGAATTAATTTTTTATAATCTTTAGTGAGAGGTAATTCCCAAACTTTTTCCCCAGTACGTTCTCCAGATTCAAATAATGAATCAATGATTTTTTTATCATTGCCAAGAAGACCGCTAACTGCAGTACCTAATGCAATTATACAAGCCCCCGTTAAAGTTGCAAAATCAATAATCATTTTTGGTTTATAATTTTGTGCATAAGAAAGAGCATCAGCAAGAATTACACGACCTTCAGCGTCAGTATTTAGAATTTCTGCAGTCTTTTTATTATAAAATGTAATTACGTCACCAGGTTTGTAAGCAGAACCACTAGGCATATTTTCAGTAGCAGGCATCAAACCAATTACATTAACTGGAAGTTTAAGGTCTGCAACAGCTTGCATTAAAGCCATAACAGTTGCACCGCCAGATTTATCATGTTTCATTTCATCCATAGAAGGAGATGGTTTTATAGAAATTCCTCCAGTATCAAAAGTAATTGTTTTACCAACAAATACAACAGGTTTTTCACCTCTTTTACCGCCATTATATTCCATTATTATAAAGCAAGGAGGTTGTTGAGAACCGCTAGCAACTCCTAAAAGACCACCAAAACCTAGTTTTTTGAGTTTAGTGGTATTGAATATTGTAGTTTTAATAGGTCTATTCGATGAGATCTTTTTAGCACGAGAAGCGAGTTGTAAAGGAGTACAATCTTTGCTAGGAAGATTGGAAATATCTCTAGAAAGCATCATAGCATTGGCAATAATTTCTCCGTTTTTAATACTCTTAGTGAGAGAAGTTTTAGTTTTATTTTTGATGATTATATTCATAGTCGAAGGTCGGAAATCCTTTTTGTTGCTTTTATATATATTAAAATTATAAAGTCCTAATTCAGATCCTTGGACGACAGCTTCAACATGGTCATTTGTCATGTCCAAAATATCGTGATTAAAGACAAAAGATTTAGCTTTCAGATTCTTTGCAGTGATTGAAGCTTTAGCAGAGGCGTCACGAAGTTTATCATTTGATAAACATTTTTTGTTTCCTAATCCAATAACTAGAACACTTGTTTGAGGAGTTCTTAACAAAATTGATTCACTAGACTTTCCTGCAAATTCTTTATTTTTTATGACCTGAGAAATAAGACTACCTATTTTCTTATCAATTTTACGAGTATTTGGGCTCAATGTTAAATCATCAAAAATAGTTGTAGAGATAAATGAACCAATTTCAAAGGAACTGAATTTTTTCTTCATATTAATCATATTATATTAGAAACAACAAATATAAATGATATACAAGATAGAAAAGAAAAAAGCCAAATATATTTATTCCAATTATATACTTTCTTTCCGTCAATTATACTAAATGGCAATAAATTGAACGCTGCAAGAATTCCATTTATATAAGCAGCGGTAGAAACTATTGCAAATAATTCTGAAGTGAGAGAAGAATACATCAAGATTACGATTGACAGTAATCCAAGAATTATATTGCTGGCAGGACCTGCTAAAGCAATTTTTCCAAGTTTTGAATTAGAAGGATATCCAGATATCACAACTGCACCGGGAGCAATAATCTTCAATGGAACAAATGGAAATATACTAAAGAATGTGAGAATCACGCCCATCGAATTTACACGAAATTCAGCTCTATAGCCATTTCTTAATGCAAGAAATTTATGAGACATTTCATGAATTAAGAATGATCCCATTAATACGAGGCCAAGAATTAATATCGTAAATGCAGAATATGGATAATTACTAGTCAAAAAGAATGAAATTCCTACCAAAAGTACTAAAATCATGCCAAATATGAGTTGACGTAATTCAGTGTTCAAAATGCGATTTATTTTTAGATCAATAGAATTTAGATTGTTGATAGAAAGATTAGGTTCAATTTGTCGATAAGAAGTCTCTCTTGGTTTGTGAACACGATATAATTGACTACATTGATGTTTCTCTGGTAATCGATGCGATGAACAGAAAACAAGTTTACAATAAGAACAATTAAATGGTAAATCTTCGAATACGTTACAAAACGAACATTCCATTATTGGTTATTTAAAAACATGAATAATAAAGTTATAACAATTTAAAATATTAAAGAAATTTATCTAATCCTTTTTTTTCATCTGATTTTTGATAATTTTTATTGATGCGTTTTATTGTTCTCTGAGATTTAGATAATCTTTGTTGGCTAACATAATAATTGGTTTCGTCACGTGTACCTTTAGTTATAAAAGATACTACTTTTCCAGGAGAACGACGTCCTGTTCTACCTAATCGTTGTGTGAATCTAATAGCACTAGAAACATTATCATAAAAAACAACGAGTTTACATTCTGATACATCTAGACCTTCTTCTCCCACTTGAGTAGCAACAATTATATCGTATTCTCCTGATTTTAATTTTTCAAGTGATTCCAATTGTTGTTTCTGAGATTGTCCAGTTTGACCACTTTTACCAATTAATGTTCCAACATGATATCCTTTATTATGAAGAACTTCGAAAATTTTATCAACAGTATCTCGATAACTAGCAAATATTATCGCTTTATCTGTTCCATGAAGATTTTCTTCGATTACAACCTCTAGTTTAGAAAGTTTTGGATGATCTTTGCCAGAAGATTGAAGTCTATTAGTAAGAACAATTGCTTGATTAAAATCTGGATGTTCTAATAATTTTTTAACTCCGCTAGATTTTTGTTTGGATTGGAGGCGAGATATGTATTTAGAAAAGCTGTCAACGCCTTGAGTTTCAAGAATATTAATTCCATGAAGTAATCTGACCAATGAATAGAGATTACTCCTAATATCCCAACGTTTTGACAAATATGGGTCTTTTTCAATTTGATGGCTTTTGGCAAGAACAGCTTTAAGTGATGGATCTCTAGGTAGTAATTGACCATTATTTCGAAGTTTTAAGGAATACGAGGACATAGTTTTTTTTATCAGATTACTAATAGATTTAATCTCTTCAGGTAATTCAACTTCAATTTTTTGAACTTCAGTATTATGAACATAAGGTTTAACATCTTCACTCTCACGGTCCCTAGATTCTATATGGCTTGCGTGTAGATTGTTCATGATTTCTTCAACTTTAATCGATTCACTTGGGAGTGAGGCAGTCATTCCATGCATTATGATTGAATTATTTTGAGAATATAATGATTGTGCAATAGGAACGTATGCATAATCTCCAACTGCACGATGTACTTCATCAAAGATAACAATAGAAAATTGTTCGAGATCAATGATTCCACGTTGAATATCTAGTTGTAAAATTTGAGGAGTTGCACATACAATTTGATTTTGCCATTTAGTTTGACGTTTTTTGAGAGTATCTTCACCGGTGATTACACTAATCTCAGTTTTACTAAGATTAAGTGAGTTTAATAAGAATTCATAGTGTTGATGAACAAGAACACGAGTAGGTGCAAGAATCATACAAGTTTTTGTAGGAGAATTAATAATTGCATCTGCAATTGCCAATAGTGCAATTACAGTTTTACCAAGACCAGTAGGTAGTACAATTACAGAATTCTGAGATTTAACAGCATTGGCAATATTAACTTGATAATCACGTTTATCGATAGTATTTGATTTGACATACTGTTTTTCAATAAATTGGGATGACACGAAATATATTATGCAATACAGAGATAAAAATTTAGACTATGAAAAGAGTTGATAATTACCTTATATAAATCGACAACATAACCTGGGTGTTGAAAAGGGGAAAATTCATAGTAATAGAAGGAATTGATCAATCAGGTAAAAAAACTCAGTCGTTATTACTTAGAAATAGGTTAAAAAAGAAAGGATACAAAGTAGGATACATTTCTTTTCCAAAATATGAGACAACTATAGGGAAATTAGTAAAAAAATGTCTTCATGATGACAATATGTCTGTTGAGATATCCCACATTTTACTCTCTGCAAATAGATGGGAAGCAGAGAAAGAATTAAGAAAATTATTAGAAAAAATGGATTTTCTTGTATGTAACAGATATCGGGATTCAAATATTGCATATGGATTAGCAAATGGATTGAACAAAAAATGGTTAGAAAATTTAGATCAAGGATTACCAAAACAAGATTTAACGATTTTAATTGACATTCCAATAACAGAATCAGTGATTCGAAAGACAAAAAATAGAGACAGATATGAGAAAAATAAGAAGTTTCTCAATAATGTTAAATTAAGATATAATAATCTCGCAAGGAAGAATAAATGGTTCAAAATAAAGGGAGACAGAAGTAAAGATGAAGTCAGTAATGAAATATGGAACATAGTTGAAAAGAAATATAAAATTAAGTGATAGTATTTTGAAAAATCAAGTTACTCAGATAAGAGATCCGGTACACGGATATATTTATGCGAATGAATTAGAATGTAAAATAATTGATTCTCCAGTTTTTCAGAGATTGAGAGGAATTAGACAACTTGCATCTGCGCATTTAACATATCCAGGAGCTCTTCATACAAGATTTGAACATTGTATTGGATCAATGCATTTAGCAAAAAGAGCGTCAAATCATTTGAAAGCACAAGAAATTATTGATGAAGAGATGAGTAATGAGTTATCAATAGCTGCATTATTACACGATATAGGTCATGGACCATTCTCCCATTTATTTGAAGAAGTATTACATGAAAAAGGAATGACGCATGAAAATATTACAGATAGAATTATTAAAGAAACAGAAATTGCAGATATTTTATCATCATTTGGAGTCAATGTGAAGAAATTTTCTAATTTATGCATTGGAGTTTCAAAGGATCATCCAAGATTTATGAACGACATAATAGCAGGTTTTCTAAGTGTCGATTCAATGGATTATCTACTAAGAGATTCGTATTTTTCTGGAGTTGAATATGGAAAAGTAGATGTTCATAGAATTATTGACGCTTATGAGATTGCAGGTAAAAAACTTGCAATAAATAAAGACAGCCTTTATGCATTAGAATCATTAATGATTGCAAGATATGAGATGTTTAGAGCAGTATATTTTCATAAAAGTGTTCGTGCATCAGCAGTAATGATAACAAGGGCGATGAATTTATCTGATGATGAATTACAATTTACAGATTTGAATAATTTGGATAGATTTTTAGAATTAGGTGATGAAAAAGTACTTTATAATATCTCAAATCTCAATATAACAAATGAAAATACTAAACTAGCAAAAAAATTAGCGATTGATTATACAAATAGAAAGATGTTGAAACTTGTATTTGAGAAAATTGTTTTAGGGAAAGATAAATTCAGTACAAAAGTGTTTGCGCAAAGAAAATTTAGAGAGAATTTAGCAGATGAGATTGCGGAAAGATCAAACATACCTAAAAGTCACATATTTATTGATGTATCAACTGCGACTTCAGTTCCAACCACGTCAACGAAAGAATCATTTAATGAAATCACTGTATTATTGAATAAAACAAGAAAGAAGGAATTTGAGACGACAAAAGCGACAGAACTACCATTAATGAATGCGATATTAGGATACATGAATATAATAAGAATTTACACGACTGCAAGATATAAGAAAAAACTAGAAATAATTGTTAAAGAAATATTTGAGAAAGAAGTGTCATAGTTTTTTTAGATGAGATTTTATTATTTCAATAATACTGATGGCAGTATCAGGTTTTAGGTCTTTTGTAAGATAAACTGAGGATATGCCAATTCCATTAGATGATTCACTAGCGAGTTCACTAACAAGTTGTGGAACCATAGGAGAAAATAAACTAGGAGTAATTATAGTCGTATTAACAAGATTTGATTGTTTTAATGAAAGAGATATCGATCCTAAAGTAGGTTCTTTTCCTTCGCTGACGGAAACCAAGTATCCATTGGTATATTTTAATATTGACAAGTGAAATAATTCGTCGTTAAGAGATAAAATTTCGTCTACTAACTTGTCAGTCACAAGATTAGTACAAATTGTGAACTTTTATAGTTTATTTAACAAATCCCATATGGGCCCGTGGCGCAGAATTTGAAATAATGTGCAATCTGGATTAGCGCGGCAGAAAATAGTCGATCCTCCTAATTCACGGTGACAGCTGTAAAGATTGGAAAAATCTTGGTTAGAGGTCGTGAGTTCAAGTCTCACCGGGTCCGTTAACAATTACTTTTATAATAATCGAGAATTGTACCAGCTTCAATAAATGTTATATTATTTTCTTTAGCAAGAGATTTACTATCATTAACAGATTTTTCTTTAAAACTTTGATCATCTAATATTTCACACATGATTACAATAGGAGTTAAATTAGAAACCTCGCATAGAAATAGACTAAGTTCCGTATGTCCTTCTCTTGAACCAAGAAGTCCAGGAGAACCAATTAACATCTGTAAATGTCCAGGTGATTCAAACATAGAATGAAAATCATTGTAGAAGTTATCATTTTCAGTGTAATTTTCACATAATTTATGAAGAGAAGATATAGTATCAGAACGTTGTGTATCAGTAGCACCTCCAAGAGTTCGATTATTAAAAGTTATAGAATGAGTAGAACGTTGATTCTTGTTGCGACTAGTATTAACAAGAGGATTTAATGAAGGAGAGTTTGTTTGTAAAAGAATTTCCCACATATACGGTAATTTTAATTTTGAGCCAATATCCGGAGATATTGCAACGCAAAGAAGTCCTCCGCCTAGCTGTCTCATTTGATTGATTTTTTTAGGGGTAACGTGTTGTGCTGCCAACATGATATCAGTTTCATTTTCACGTGAATCGTCATCATGTAAAAATATAAATTCGCCATTTTGAAAATTTTTAATAATTTCTTCCATACTAGGTTGTTTTGTCAAGAGGTAATACCAATAAATTAAATAATTTTTTAAGATTATAAATTTATAACAGACAATTTTATTAGAGGAAAAAAATATCAGAATAGTATAAAAATGACAGATATTGATGAATTTTTCAATAGAATCAAGAGTAAATATCCATTTTTTATGCCGATATTCAATGATTTATTCAGGGATTTAGACGGTTTTGATGAGATTTTTGAAGATTTTGAACATGAAATGAATACCGATTTAGCTAAGATGATAAACAAAATAGAATCAGAAGACCTTGATAGATCTGAACCTTTTATTTATGGATATTCGATTAATATAGACGAGAACGGTAAAGCAGAAATTAATGAATTTGGAAATATTAAAGCTGATTCTGATGAGAATTTAGAGGTAACAGAATCACGAGAGCCATTAGTAGACATAATTGATGGAGCAGATTCAATAACAGTAGTAATTGAGATTCCTGGAGTAGAAAAATCAGACATTAAGATAGAAATAAAGGAATCCAGGTTATTGGTATCGACGACAAATTCGAAGAGTTACTTTAAAGAAATTCCTTTAGAAAGTAAAATAATAGCTAGTTCAGCACGTGCCAAATATAATAATGGAATATTAGAAATTATCATAAATAAATATAATAACAATGATGAAGATGAAAAAAACATAGTGGCAATAGAATAGAAAATGAAGAGAAATAATTTATTATAGAGATGGAGAATTAGATACAATGGCATTACCAGTAACTAGATGGGAACAAGGCTCAAGGAAATGGGTGACCGAGATGGGAGCCAGCTATAAGAAGGTGAAACTACCTACTGCTTCAGGATCTGTTCAAGATACAGCAACCGTAGGTAAAGAAGGAAACACTGAATGTAAAAATTGTGGTGAGATGTTTGAAGTATGGGGAACAAATAAAACTGCAGCTCCTAGTTATTGTAGTTTCGATTGTATGAAACAATGGTTAGATTATAATATTGATAATCCAGGTGCTAGTGCAGATGGAATTAAAAAGAAGAAATCTTCAATGGGAATACCTGCAAATTCAAAACTTCCAATAATTCGTTGGGATACATCTACAAGAAAATGGATATCAAATAAGGCTGCATAAATGTGAAAATAAAGGAGAACATTTATGAGTAACATAGATAAAACGATTAGACGAATATTTTCTAACAACAATATCTCTCAAAAAGTACTAACTGCAACAATATTTCTTTTCTTTAGTGGAATTTTGATTTTTCTAGATGTTGGTGGAAAATTTATGTATGGAATACCTACAGAACTAATTTTGCCCATATACATAATACAACTAGCATTAGTACCTGCATATTTGAAAAAATATGAAATTGGATACATAATAGGCATAATAATTTCAATATTTGTAGCATTTAGTTATAGAGATGCAACGACACTAGCTAGAACTATTCCGATTATACAATATTTTTTAACATTTTTCAGTTTGTTAGCATATAGAGAAATAAAAGAACAAAAAACTGTAAAAAAGAGGTTTAGAGATTGAAGCAAAACAAAGTAATAAACATTGAAGGATTAACAAAAACATATAATGAATTCATTGCAGTGAATGAAATTTCATTTGATGTAAATGAAGGAGAAGTATTTGCACTTTTAGGTCCAAATGGCGCAGGTAAAACTACTACAGTAGAAATAATAGAATGTTTGAAGACACCAGATAATGGTAAAGTAGAGATATTTGGAATTAATTTAGAAGATAAAAAGAAACAGAACGAGATAAAGAGAAAAATTGGAGTGATGCCACAAAACTTCAATGCGTTTGATTGGCTGACAGTAAAAGAAAATTTAGATTATTTTAGAAAATTGTACGATAGCAAGATATCAATCGATGAATTGATTGACCGTGTTGGATTGACAAAAAAAACTGATTCAATGTATAAAACACTATCAGGAGGAATGAAACAACGAGTGGGGATAGCAATATCGTTGATCAATGAGCCAGAATTATTGTTTCTGGATGAACCTACAGCAGGACTAGACCCACAAGCTAGACGAGAAACATGGAATTTAATAAAGAAACTAAAACAACAAGGTAAGACAATATTTTTGACTACACATTATATGGAAGAAGCACAGGAATTGTCAGATAGAATCCTAATAATTATTGAAGGAAAGATAGTAGCAAGTGGTTCTCCAAGTAAATTAATCGAAAATTACGGAGGAAATAAATCAATCATATTGAAAAATTGTGATAGAAAGATATTAGATAAAAATAATATTCAATATGAAAGTGATAGAGAAAGTCAGGTACAAATAACATATGACAATAATGACCAATTATTCAAAATCTTAGCATCAGTTACAGATGATCCAAATGTGGAAATTGAGATAAAAAAGCCAAATCTTGATGAGGCATTTTTGAATTTAACAGGAAGAAGAATTAATGATGAAGGATTAGCAAAATGAGAACTGCAATAATAATTTTTACTGTTTTTAGAGGACATTTCAAAGCATGGCAAAGAAATAAAACAACATTATTTTGGACGTTGGCATTCCCACTACTTTTAATGTTATTATTTGGAGGATTGTTTTCACTTCAATCAGATAAAATGGATCTTTATATTGAAAATAATGACATAATTCAGAATAATCCATCTGAAACGTCATTAAGAATAATTCGCTTAATCAATCAGACTGATTCATTCAACATATTAGAAGATGAGGGAGACATAGAAGAACAAGTTAGAACAATTGTAATTCCGAAGAATTTTGAATTAGACTTTCAAGAAGGAGATACATCAATAAAATTAATCATGGATGATTCACATCAAACATTTTCACGTACAAATTCATTAATTAATGGAGTAATAAATTCAATGAATATTGAAAAACAAAGTGTGAAACAACCAATAACATTAATCCAAGAACAGATTTCTTCAAATGATTTAAGTTTCATAGAATATTTTGTACCTGGTGTAATAGGAATAGCAATAATGTCTACAGGAATATTCGGAACGATTGGAACAAATACTAAATATAGGAAGAATGGCGTAATAAAGAAACTAGCAACCACGCCTCTGTCAAAATTTGAATGGATAATTGGATTAGTTTTATATCACATACTAATTGGAATAATTTCTACAAGTGTGATATTAACTGTTGCAGTATTAGTATTTAGTATAAACATAGTTCTAAACCCATTAATCATCTTACTAATCATATCTGGAGCATTAACATTTCCAGGAATAGGCATGATTATTTCAACTGTTGTTAGAGAGGAAGAGGAAGCAGATGCGGCAGGTAATGTGGTAACATTTCCTATGTTGTTTTTAGCAGGAACATTTTTCCCATTAGAAACTATGCCAACGTTTATTCAACTTTTCGCAAAAACGCTTCCTTTAACATATCTAAACAATGGGTTAAGAGAGATAATGGTTTTTGGAAACTATCAAGCAGCTTTGTGGAATTGTGTCATTGTTTTTGCGATAGGAATTATTGCCATTGCAATATCAATGAAAGTAACTAAATGGACAGATTTGTAAAACAGATTGTAATGAAATAGACATGATTACAATAATCACAGGAGGAACAGGATCAATTAAATTATTAAGAGGATTAGATTCAATCGTTAATGAAAATATGAATATTATTGTAAATGTAGGAGATAATATCAATTTATTTGGATATTATATTTGTCCAGATATAGATACGACAATATATGGATTGTCAAACAGGTTAGATGTAGAAAGAGGATGGGGAATAAAAGGAGATACATTTAATTTTCTTGAATCAATAAAAGAAGATTCAAAAGAATCGTGGTTTCAAATAGGAGATAAGGATTTGGAGACGCATGTTAAAAGAACTAATTTGAAAAATAACGGATTAAATCTTTCAGAGATAACAAAGAGATTAAGTGAAGATTTCAAAATCAGGCATAGAATTATGCCTGCGTCAAATGACAAAATTGAAACGACAATAATTTCAAATGATGACGAGATGCATCTTCAAGAATTTTGGGTAAAGAATAAAGGAAAACTTGACATATCAGATGTAAAATATAAAGGAATAGACAATGCAAAACCAGCAGAAGGGGTAATCAAATCAATTAAGGAAGCAGATAAGATAATTATTACTCCGGGTAACCCAATATCAAGTATTGGTCCAACTATTTTTATTAAAGAAATTAAAAAGGCATTACAAAAAAGTCGGTCTAAAAAGATACTAGTTAGTCCTATAATACATAAGAAACCAGTAAGCGGACCAGCAGGAAAGATGTTTACAGCAAAAGGTTATGATATTTCAATAACAGGATTAACCAAATATTATAAAGATTTTATCACTGATATTGTGATAGATAATACAGATATTGATGAAAAGAAGGAGATTGAGAAAATGCAGAAGATTACACATGTAAGAAACATATTAATGAGAAATAAGCAAGAAGAGGTGCGTTTAGCAAAGGAAGTAATGAATATTACAAAATGAAGATTGGAGGAATCATACCTGTTAAGAAATTCGATGACAGTAAAAATAGGTTGTCGTCTTTTTTTACATTAGAAGAAAAGAAAGAACTTGTTAAATGTATGCTATTTGATGTCTGTGATGTATTAGTTAGATCAAGCTACATAAACGAGATAGTAATAGTAACATCCGAGAATGAGATATCACAATATGAAAATTATGAACAAATAATACGTTTAGAAGAAAATCACAATAGTGGAGTAAATAATGCAGTAGAAATTGGGAATAAATATTTTATAAAAAAAGGATTTGATGCAACAATTGTAATTCCAGGAGACATACCATTAATTAATAATCAAGTGTTGGAGAAAGTATTTGAGTATACAAATGAAAATCAAGTAATAATTACGCCATCAATAAGAGAAGATGGAACAAATTTGTTATTTAGAAGTCCGCCAGACATTATGCAAACTTCATACGATAATAATAGTTATTCATCACATCTTGAGATGATAAATGACAATAATTTGCAGTATTCAGTTTATTTAGAAGATGCAATAAGATTAGATTTAGATGAACCCAGGGATATTGATATAATTAATTCGAAATTGTCAGATTCTCGAACAAAGGACATACTAGAGAAAATAATTAAGCATTAGAATTTAAGATATAATCTCAAACAAGGAATATTCGTTATTGTCATCAGGATATGTTACAAGAACGTCTGATACTTGACTCCACGGAGTGCCTCGTCGAGTTATATCAATTAATTTATCAATATTTTCTTGAGAACCGTAAAATAATGCCTCGACACTGCCGTCATCATGGTTTTTCACCCATCCAGTAACATTATTTTTCATAGCACGATTTCTAACAAATGCACGAAAGCCCACGCCTTGAACTTTTCCAGTGATTATCAGTCGTGCAATTTTATTCATCAGATATAATATATCGGCAACGGTTATAAAATCTGTTTATACTAATTAAATAAACTTGAATTTAGACATTAAGTCAAAGATAAAAGAAGAAGAAATAACAAATCTTGCACAAGAACTGATAAAAATTCCAAGTGATGAAACCGCAGGAGAAAAAGAAGTTTGTGAATATTTAAAAAATGTTTTAAAATCTTTAGGAATGAAAGTATGGTTACAAGAAGTTTTGCCAAACAGACCCAATATAATTGCGGAGGTAGTTGGAGACAAGGTAGGCAAATCTTTAATGTTTAATGGGCATATTGATACGGTTCCAATAGGAAATATAGAAAAATGGAGTGTGGATCCTTATTCAGCGATAATCAAAAATGGGAAATTATTTGGAAGAGGGGCAACAGACATGAAGGGTTCAATTGCATCAATGATAATAGCAATAAAATTCATCATGAATAACTTAGAGACATTCAATGGTAAAATAATATTTACTGGTGTAATGGCTGAAGAAACAACTGGCTTGGGAACACAGAAAATAGTTGAAGAAAACATAAAAGCAGATATGGCAATAGTAGGTGAACCGTCGGACGAAAAAATTTATAGAGCGCATAAAGGTACAATGTGGTTTAATCTGTTTACCTATGGAAAATTAGAACATTCCAGTGAATCGAATTCAGAATCTAACAATGCTATAATGAATATGATGAAATTAATAACAGAGATTAATGAGATTGGTAAAGAATTAGAAACAATTGAGAACAACTTAGTAGGTCATCCATCAATTAATATTGGATTGATAGAAGGAGGTACTAAACAAAATATGATTGCAGATTCATGTAAAATATCAATAGATAGGAGGACATTACCCGAAGAAAAACCAGATGATATATTAGATAAACTAAGAATGAGATTCAATGAACTAAGAAGTGTAGACGATAGATTAAGATTTAACCTAGAGATAGATACAATTAGAGAAGCAGTAGAAGTTGCAGAATCGGAACAAATAGTTCAAGAGGTAAAAAATGCAGTAAACAAAATAGTAAATAAAGTTCCAACAATATCAGGAATGAAAGCTACAACAGATATGTCAATTTTAGTAAATCAAGGAAATATACCAGCAGTAATTTATGGACCAGGATTTATCAAACAAGCACATACAATTGACGAGTTTGTTGAAGTAAAAAGGCTAGTAGAATCATCACAAGTATATGCAAAATTATTATTAAACATATTAATGAATAATTGATTTTTCATGCAACTTTAAATCAATCTTCATACTTTTTTATTGTAGGCCGTCTGTACACGTGGCCGATTATTAGTCAATTCGTGGTGTAGTTGGTAGCATAGGACCCTGTGGATCAACAAAGCAGATAGGTTCAGGTCGTGGGTTCGAAACCCACCGGCGGCCTTCATTATCGAGCAATTAAAAAACAACAAAAATATTTATGATGTATGAGAAAAGAAATTTTCTTTACTTTAGCAATATTATCAATAGTTTTCATAATCGGATTTGTTAGTCTGGGGGGAGACAAAATAGTTTTAGTTAACAGATTTGAGTATCAGCCTGAAGATATCACAATAAAAAAAGGATCCAGTGTGCATTGGTTTAATGTGGACCTGGAAGGACATAATATTACTACTGATAGAGGTAGAAATAAAGACAATAATTTAGGATTAGACATAGAATTATCAAAAGATTTGGATACTTTAAGATTAATTTCTTATGAATTTAATGAAGAAGGAGAATTTCAATACTATTGTTCATTACATCCTTACATGACGGGTAGAATCATTATAAAATAATTTAGAAAGAATTTTTAATAATTTAGTATTAAGAAATATACGTGTGGTGTCCGTTGCATCGACGGGCAATCTGGACTCTCATTTGAGGATGAAGAATCATGCGGACATCGTACAATTAATCATTATACAGAAATAACGACGTTTTCGATAGTTAATAATATAATATATAACAAATTATAATTAAGTAGTGAATATCAATGATAAAAAATATGAAGCTCGCTGCAATCGCAAAAGATGGAGTTCCAATAAAAGATAATATCAAAAATATCAGTGAGATAAGACCAAATATTGATGAATTTTCATTATCATGGTTAGAATGTGTTGTTGATGATGTAAAAACAGGTTCCAAAGAGATTGCCAAAGAATTTGGAATACCATTAGAACCAGCATCAGTATTGGGAGGATATTATTCGAATTATGAAGATGCAGGAGATGTATTGGGAATAACAGTGCCGCTAATCAAGTTTTCAGGAGGAACGGTAGACCCATTATCAGTTTTAATTTATATTGCCAGAGATAAGATAATTTCAATTCACGATGAAGAAGCTGAGAAATTACTTCGTCTTTCTGGATTTGCAGAAGGAATAATGAAAAAACTTCCAAATAGTAAAGGTGCATGGGCAGATAGACAAACGATACTATTTGCAAGAATTATTGATGAAATTTCAGAACGAAATTATGATACTTTAAGATTAATAGTTGAAAAAGCTCAAACATTAGAAATTGAAATGACTGACGAAAAGACAATGAGTAAAGATATAGCAGAAGAAATGTCCAATATAAAAAGATCGATAATTACATTTTTGACTGCAGTATGGGCAACTCATACAACAGTACATTCGTTAAGATACGGCGATCCTGAGATGTTGAGTGATAAAGATGAAATATTATCAAGATTTGATATGATATTAGCAGATTTAGATAGACAAATTCAATTAGCAGAACAAGTACTTGAAGTTCTAGCAACTGGAGTAAACGTTATACAAACAAATATTACAAATCGTCTATCTACAATAATTCTTTGGTTAACGGTAATAGGTACAGCAGTATTAGTACCTAATACATTAGCTACAGTTTTTGCGATAATACCTGAACCTGCATCAATGTTTTCGATTTTATTGAATATTCTAGTAATTTCTACACTTGCGTCTTCAGTAATTGCATACTTGGGTGCAAAACGAATTTTAGGCACAAAAAGACGGAAGAAATAGACAAGATTCATTAAGAATTACATCCAATATACAAACAGATGTCTAAAGATATAGAACAGGGGAGAATCTGGTTAGATAAATATCCAGATGGATTGAAATTTGATATAAATGTACCAGATGTGACTTTTGGAGATTATATAGACAACATTTGTAAAGAATATTCTAATGAAATAGCATACGAGTACAATGGAACCAGTTTTACTTATAGTGAAATTAATGATCTTTCGAATAAATTTGCAAATGCATTAATAAAACATGGAGTAAAGAAAGGAGATCGTGTTGCATTATTATTACCAAATATTCCACAATTTCCAATTGCTTTATACGGAATATTGAAAGCAGGAGCAATTTCAGTTGGTACGAATTTTCTTTATACTCCAGCAGAAATTGAATCACAATTACTTGATGCAAAACCAAAAATCGTTATTGCTTGTACAGATTTAGTAAAGAAACCAATTGAAAGAGACCTATATCAAGGATTTGATAAAACACGAGGAAATCTTGATGTTGAAAAAGTAATTACAACAAGTGTAACGGAGTTTCTTCCAGGTATAAAGAAACGTTTGGCATTTGTTAAAGTAAAGAAAAGAAGTTTTGACGATACAATTGATTTTATGGATGTATTAAATTCGGGAGAGAGTACACGACCAAAGGATGTAACATCGACAAGTGATATTGCAGCGTTGCAATATACAGGAGGAACGACTGGAAAGTCTAAAGGCGCTATGTTGACTCATAAAAATATTATCACAGAAGTAGAAATGGTATGTGAATGGGTTAAATTGAGAAAGAAAGAAGATACGGCTTTAATTGTTCTTCCATTATTTCACATATTTGGATTCATAGGTCAAATGATTATGATGAGATCAGGAGGTAAGGTTGTTCTATTGCCTAGTTTTGAAGAAAAACAAGTACTAAAAACAATTGAAAAGAATAAAATTACAATATTTCCTGGAGTTACAACTATGTTTACAAGATTAATTGATCATCCTGGTATGAAAAATGCAAAGCTATCATCTCTAAGGATTTCATTTGCGGCAGCAATGGCATTACCAGAAGCAGTAGTAACACAATTTGTTGAGAAATCAAAATCACCACTAGTCGAATTATATGGATTGAGTGAAACTACAGGAGCGGTAACTTTTAACCCAATTCACGACATGAATCTTGCAAAAGTAGGGTCAATTGGAGTACCATTACCCATGTGTGATGTTGCAATAGTAAATAGTGAAAACCATGAACAATTTATGGGAACAAATGAAATTGGTGAAATTGCAATAAAAGGACCGGTAGTAATGAATGGATATTGGAAGAATGAAGAAGAAACAAACAATATGATAAAAGATGGTTGGCTGTTAACTGGAGATATTGGAAAGATGGATGAAGAAGGTTATTTTTATATTGTAGATCGTAAAAAAGATATGATTAAAGTAGGTGGATTTAATGTTTATCCGAGAGATGTTGAAGATGTACTTTATGAAAATGAAAATGTATTAGAAGCCGCAGCAGTCGGTATAAAAAATAAAGATTTATCTGAATATATTAAAGCATTCGTAGTTTTTAAAGAAGGAAAAGATGCAACTGAAGAAGAGTTAATTGAGTTTTGTAAAACAAAATTAACAGGATATAAAGTTCCTAAAGAGATAGAATTTAGAGATGAACTTCCAAAAAGTTTGATTGGAAAAATTTTACGAAAAGAATTAAAAAATTAAGAAAAGCGACTATAAGCATCATTAAGAAGTAAATGTAATTTATTTTGCCATTCCGGAAAACTTTCTGGTGATTCTGGATAATTTTGACTATGGGTAACAAGTTGATTACTTTTTGTCGCAGTATAACGTAATTCTTTTGCAAGACTCCAATGTGTAAGAATTTTATAAAGCATCAAAGGATTAAACATATTTACTTTGTCAAAACTTGGATGTTCTCGTGAAGTAATTTTTTCTACGTCGTCTGCAGAGAGGAAATGTTTCATGCCATAACTGATTTTTTCATTTAACACGATCTGCAAGAATCTACGGAGTATCTCAAAACTTGCCATCTGATAACCATAATTTCTTACATATTCAGTATTATAATTCCACAAGCTATTTTGGCTATAATCTTCAGCTTCCAGCGCATTAGCAATTGTTTTACCAGCTATAACACTGGCAAATATTCCAGGTCCAATTCCACCTGCGTCGATAGGACGTGGAAGCCAAGCTGCGTCGCCAACAATTACATAACCATTTTCAACCATACAATCATTTTGTCTTCTTACAGGAACTTGCCAATTTCCTCTAGTATTACCCGAGTCGTCTACATCAGAAGATATTCTATAATTTTTAATTGAAGTATTAGAGCTGATATATTCATCTATCAAACTTTGAAGAGTATCATTTTTACCTAGTCTTTGGTTACGTGTAACAAGTCTTTTCTTTTGGACACCAAGACCGATATTAACTTTGTTGTCAGATTTTGGAAATACCCAAGCATAACCGCCAGGAGCAATATCTTGATTAAGATGAATAATACAATAATCTTCATCATAAAGTGAGGTATCAGTTTCACCGCTATCGAATTCTAAGATATATCGTCCAGTAGTTTCCATGTCATTTTCACGATCAATTTGTTTTTCCATAAATGAATTTGCTAAAGGAAGATTTTGTCTAAGTTTAGATGCAGAACCTGTAGCATCGACAACAACATTAGCAGTAAGAGTTTTTTTATTTTTATCTTTATCAAGAATTTCAACTCCAGTAATATAACCATTGTCTGATAGAAGTTTTTCTGATTCGGTTTGGAAAAGAAATTCGACTCCTAGTTTTTTAGCATCTTCAACTTGACGTAATCCTAATAATTTACGATTTAGAACATATCCTTCACCATCAAATGAAACTTTTGTTTCACGGTCTGGAGAAAAAGCAACTACTCCTTTAACTTTATGTTCTAATTCAGGACTTTCATATGTAATTCCAACCTCTTTGGAATAGAAATCAATACTACGTTTACTTACAGCATCGCCACAAGTCCAACCAGAAATGTTTTTTCGAGCAGGGTTAACTTCGTCATTTCGATCAATAACCAAAATTCGCTTATTTTGCTTAGTGAATTTAGCAATTGTGGTAGCAGTGATTAAACCGGTCAATCCGCCGCCTGCAACAATTACATCATAATCTCTTGACAATTATTAATCGAATTATCTTACTAGGTACGATTACTTAAATTTCTCGCTTTATGAGAAATATGTCCAAATTGGAGCTAGTCATTAAGTCCGCTTTCTTTTAAACTAAGAATAGGTTTTATAATTCCTTCATACTCGAATTCTTCAAGAAGCATTATACCAGTAATTGTATCAAAATACCTTCGAACTATGCCATTATCGCCAAGTGATTCTGCAACTACAACATTAAAGATTTCTCCGTTATAATTGAATTCACGAATATCGATTATGCGAAATACAGAAACATCTAACCCTAATCCAATGTCTTCATATGCAGGAAATATATAATTTCCAATCGAAAGATCAGATCTAATAAGAAATTCATAAGATTTACCCAAAAGATAAGGGGTTGTTTGGGAATCTTGATCAAATGCATTGGTATGTGCATCTTTTATAATGAAACAGTTAAGATCTACTATTCTCCATCTCATTACTTCCCAATCATTTTCGAAGAAACTTCTGCTTTCAGTTATATTGACAGAAGAATCATCTAATAAAGTAAACTCCAATTTCCAGTTGAAGTTATCATGTTCGTATATAATAAATGAATTAAATTCAAATACAACATCGTGTGAAATCAGTTCTACAGAATAATTTGTGAAATCAATATTTGTTTCAATTACATTAATAATATTAATCGATTGTTCGTCAATTATATTTTCATCATCATATGTAGAGCTTTGTTCGTTAATTTGTAAAAGAATGCCAGTATTTTTATCATAATAAGATGTTATTACACTTTCAGTTCTATTGTTCTCATTATTTTGAATGGTTTTACCTTGAACGACCAGTGTATTAATATTTTTATTATCAAACATCATTGAATCTTCTGAAACTACATTAAGTTCAATATCACCAAGACTGGTTATCGTATCACCTACATTGTAATACATAGGTAACCAGAATAAAGGAACATTTCCAATAATTTGTTCTTCAGGTCCAGATATTATTGCGCGTGATTCTAAGTCGGCAATAAACCAAGTCGAATTAGTATTAGATACAGTTAATGTGACGTTGATTTCATTATCAGATATTTCACCAAATACTACGGTAAGCTTTTCTAATCCAATAATGTCATAAATCAAATATGAATTAGGTTGTGGTAAGAAATTTGACTTTGGGCAAGAATAAGTTTGTGAAAGAGGGATTTCAGGAATTGGATTGGGAGAAATATTTTGATTAACTACAGGATCTTCTATTAAGATGACTTCTTCCTCAACAGGTTCAATAATTGGCTGAGAATTAACAGAGTCATTAGAATTGACAGGGATTTCTGAAACCTCAGGATTTATGGGTTGTAATAAGGAAGGAGATGGTTCGGATATGTTTGTTTCTTCGTTGAAGAGACTAGATTGGGAGAAAAAATAAACAGCAAATAATCCAAGAATTATGAATAAAGCAATAATAATCTGATTTTCTTTCATTTAATCAATTTCATAATACAATTATATTTTATATAACTTCTAGAATATGTTAAAATATCTCCAATTATCATATTATCACAGTTAAGATTGATAGAACAGAATATTGAGACAGAAAATGGAGAAATAGAGGAACAAGTTGATGATTCAGGTGAATTAGAATCTAAAGAAGAAAATAAAGATAAAAAAGTAAAAAAGATAAAACTAAAAAAATTAAATAAAAAGAAAGATAACAAGTTTCCCAGAGAAGACAGAAATGAAGCAATAACAAAACAAGGAATAAATCCAAGGCAATTTTCTGAAGCATGGACAACATGTAGTAGATGTAGAAAACAAATTCTTTCTTATGCAGACAATACGCACTTTATAAATGGCTATCAATACTGTGAAGAATGTTACGATTACGTTAAAAAAGACTTTCTAGAGCAAGAACCAGTATCAGAATAGATTTCAAGATACGGAAATCTACAAAATATTTATTAGCAAAAACAAAAAAAATATAGTATATATTGGAAAAAAATAATGAAGAAAAAATAAATAAAGACGGGTTTATACTCGGAATTGATTTAGGAACGACAAATTCTGCGGCTGCAGTTTACCACAATGATGAGGTAAAAGTAATCAAAAGTTCAGATAATAAAATGTCTGACTCGGTAGAAAAGATGTTTCCGTCAATTGTTTATATTAATAAAAAGTCAGATCAGATTCTAGTAGGAATAGAAGCAAAAAAGAAATATGTAGATAATCCTAAGAATACGATTCTTGAGATAAAAAGAAAAATGGGAACCAAGGAAACGGTAGAAGTCGATGGTGAGAAATATACGCCAGAACAGATTTCTGCATATATACTTGAAAAAATAAAAACTGAATCTGAAGCATTCTTAAATGAAAAAGAGATAAAAGACGCGATAATAACAGTTCCAGCATATTTTAACGATGCACAAAGACAATCAACAATAGATGCTGGCAGATTAGCAGGATTAAACGTAATACGAATTGTTAATGAACCAACTGCAGCATGTTTAGCTTATGGATTAGATAAGATTACTCATAAAGACAAAATGAACATCATGGTCTTTACGTTTGGTGGAGGAACACATGATGTAACTACTATGCTATTAGAAAATGATAAATTCAAAGTAATCGCGACAAGTGGAGATACACGTACAGGAGGAACTGACATTGATCAAGTAATTGTAAATCGACTTAAAGAATTGATAAAAGAAAAATATAACAGAGATGTCGATGATCCTTCTACAGAAGCAAGATTGAAACTTGCTGCGGAAGAAGCAAAGATTCATTTATCTTATCATTTAGCAGCAGATATTGAAATGGGTGAAATATTTCCTGATGATGATTCAACTTTTGAATATACATTATCGCAGGAAGAATTAGAACAGCTATCCATGCCTGTAGTCAAACGTGTTGAAGACACAATAAAAACAGTGTTATTTGATTCACGATTAGGAACTGACGGTATTGATAAATTGATATTGATTGGAGGACAAACACGTATGCCACTTGTAAGGAAAATAGTAGAAGACTATATGCAAACTGCTGCAGAAGGAGGATTAGATCCAATGTCTTGTGTTGCAAATGGCGCTGCAATCAATGCTGCAATATTACAAGGAAAACTATCATACGAAATGGTAGATGTGACTCCATTGACTTTAGGTGTAGGTACAGCTCCAGGAACTGTACAGAGATTAATTAGACGAAATAGTCCCATTCCAATTTCCAGACAACAGATTTTCACTACATCAAAAGATAATCAAAAGTCAGTAGGTGTGAAGATAGTTCAAGGAGAGAGAATAATGACAGCTGATAATACGTTGATAGGAAATTTCACATTAGCAGGAATACCAGAGAGAGAAAGGGGAGTTCCTCAAATAGTGGTAAACTTTGACATTGATGCAAATGGAGTTCTTAATGTTTCTGCAAGAGAGACTTCTAGTGGTGCATCAAAAGAAATAACAATAGAAAACCGCCTGGATGTAAAAGAAACATCAGTTAAAGAAGCTATGGATAATGCAGACAAATATGCGTATGACGATAGTAAGAAAAAGAATGTGGTAGAGTTACTCAATACTGCAGAAAGAGCAGCCTATCGAGGAAAGAAGGTACAAAAACAATTAATTATACCTAAAATGGATTCACGAAAACTTAATCAAAAAATAGCAGAAGCTGAAAAACTTACAAAGATGGAAATAATTGAAAATGATGACAAAAAATATGATGAATTACGTAGATTGATTATTGATATTAATGCTATTGTAGATCAATTAAGAGAGATATATTCAGTAACAGAAGGATTATAGTTTTTAAAAAAAATTACTGGGTGAGTTTTACACTCACCAGCAACATTGTTAAAATGGTTTTCGAGTAGAATTAATATGATCTAATTACTTTAATTCGTTAATTAGATCTTTAATTCGACTTACTTCCCATTTTACTAGTTCGATGTCTTGTAATGTATAGTAATTACTGTTGTTTCTTAAACCAGCAGTAATTGATACATAACGATCATAATAATGCTTTGATGCAATATCTTGATTACTTTTCTCAAGTTTGATTAAAGCAAGCTTACGATCATAATGACCAAGAATTGGGCGTTCTGGCATTTCTCTGTCATGTTCAGTTCTTCCACCATGTTGTGACTTGATGTTGTTGTTATGTAACAAAACATCAATTGCCTGATACAGAGCAGTCCATGCTTTTTCAGCTGCGTTCTTGTAGTCTAACCAGCCAGCAGGTCCTCCACGAGAATATGTGTATGATCTACCTTCATAATCTGTTTTAGAAACATCTGCTTTGTCTAGTAATGAATCGACGTCTTTTAGAAGTTCTTCTGAATTACTCAAAAGTTGATCATACGCAATGGAATAATCCTGTGTATTTTCAACTTTATTTGGATGTAATAGAAAAGTCATTTCTATTGTTCTCCTTCGCCTAATTCAGGAACGACAGATTCTTCAGTTGCAACGGCATATTTGTTACCGAATGCTTGAATAGTACCTGCAAGTTCTTCGTGTGTCTTAGCATATTCTTCGACTGGAATTGATTGCATGTAAGCCTCAACAGCTTGTCGTGCACCAATTGCGCCTCCTTTGGTTCCCCAAGGGTGTCCGTGAATTCCTCCTCCATTCTGAAGTTGGATATCATTACCCATTAAATCAATTGAATAATGGTAATTTTGAGGTGTTAAGCCACCTGAACAGATTCCCATCATTGGTTTAATGTGTTCTAATGGATTCTGAATCTTTGCCATAATTTCAGGAATTTCAGTGAATTTATTCTGATCTCCGAGTTTACCTCGTGCAGTTCCAACATGAACCATGTCACCACCTGCAAGTCTTGCAATAAGGTCAGTGACTGGAAGATTAATTCCATGTCGTGGATGACGTGTAATTGCTGCGTGTGAAGCACGATGTAAGTGAATAGGAACATTGATACTAGCATCTTCTGCAAGAGCACGAAGTGCAGGATACCACGTACACATAAAGTTTAACATCATTCCTCGAGCACCATGTGCAATCATTCGATCTGCAGTTTCTAAGGTAGTTTCCAAGTCAGTAGTGACTTGTGGAACATAGAACATTTCACCTTCAGGATGATGTCCTTCAGATTTAGCTTTATCAAGTGCTTCATAAATCTTTGTAATTCTATCCATTAAAGGAGAACACCATTGATTATGATAAGTCTCATCATCTTTGTAAGTGTCAAAGTCACCACAAGCTGCATCATAGAATTGATCAGCTGCACCTTGGTCTGTAACACCCATTTTAGGTTTTAATGTAGCACCAAGATGAGGTCTTCTTGATTCTGTTGTACCACAGATTTTTCTCATACCTTCAGTGCCAAATTGAGGGCCTTTGAAGAGTTTGAGAATACTCTTAGGTAATTCTAGATCAACCCATTTACAATTAGGAATAGGAGTGAAACCCATCCAATTTCCTGTAATAAATGTAAAGAGGTCAGGAATACCACGATTATCCATATCTAATAGATAAATAGGGTATGCAACTTTTACCCAACCTGAATGTTTAGAAGATCCACTTGGATCTTCATATTTCCAGGAGAATACTTTAGCAGCAGTTTTGTGTGCTAAATCAGTTGCGGTAGAAACATCAGTAAAAGTACCTACAGATTGTTCTGCAGCAATAATTACACCAGCGTGATCGATAGTCATTCTAGGATCACAAGTGATGAAATATGTACCGATAATGTACTTTTCTGGATCTATTTGATCAGGGGTTGTTTGAAATACACTACTATCACTGTGTTCGACAGCTGGTGTATCCCAAGTTCTTTTAATTTCTGGCATATTAATAAAAAAAATGTGCTTGGAGATATTTATAGGTTTATAGGATTTCTATTGTAGAAAATTAGTTACTACTTTTTTGAATAATAACTAATAAGGTTTTCTACACCGGCTTCCAAATCATATTTATTTTTGAAGTTCAATTCTTTTTCGGCGGCACTCATGTCGAATGGGAATTTCTTTGAACCAGGTTTAGAAGTATCAACATGAATTTTTGACACGTCTCCTTTTTTACCTAAGATATCTTTAACATCAGATAATCCGGATATTGCTCCGGAACCTGCATTAAATATTCCATGTTTTAGATTTGGAGAAGTTAGAGCTGCATAATGCTCTTCTGCTAGATCATAAAGATAAGTCCATTGTGCAACTTGTTCTTCAACAGTGATTTCTTGATCATTTAGAAAAGCGTCAATCATTTCGCCAACTGCTCGACCTCTTCCCATTTCTCCAGGCCAAGGCCCATAAACATGTGCCATTCGGATAGAAGCAAATTCTATTCCATAAGCTTTTGCGTAATTAAATCCTTGATATTCACATGCAACTTTACCAGATGCGTAAATATCACTGCTATCAAAAGGTACTACAGCATCTGTTTCTTTAATGAATGTTCCATCAGGAGGATGAACTTTGTTCGCAAGATATACAGAACCAGTGCTGGTATAAACAACTCTTTTAACACCAAATTTACGAGCAGCTTCAAGAATATTATTTGTACCCATAGTATGAACACGAATTCCGGTTTCAGATTCATTTACATAGTCATGATTACGACATTGAGTGGCACGAGGTCCAGCAGTATGAATGATATGATCAATATCATTATCTTTGATAACGGATTCGATTTTTTCAACATCTAAAATATCTCCCTTGTGCATTTCGATTTTATCGATATCGACAATTTTAGAGATAGCTTCGGTTTGACGGCAGGTTCCGTATAATGAAGTATCAACATTATTATCAACTAAAACTTTTGAAATATGTGCACCCATTCCGCCAGTACCAGTTATAAGAACTTTCATTTTTCAAATTCCTCCTATTGTTTCTAATACTTTAATGTTTCGTCAGAACCCAAGTCAGACATGAATTGATCGAATCCAATCTTGGTCAATGGGTGTTTGAATAACATATCTAATACTTTGAATGGCATAGTGGCCAAAGGAGCTCCCATTGTGGCTGCTTGTACCACATGAACAGGATGTCTTATACTAGAAACTAATGTTTCTGCTTGATTAGGGAAATGTTCTTGGTTATCTTTATAATTATTTCGAATTGCTTCGATTTCTTCTATAAGATGGAGATTACCGTCAAGACCAATATCATCTAGTCTTCCGATAAATGGACTAACAACTCTTGCTCCTGCTTTTGCAGCCAATAGGTATTGAGCTGCAGAGAAAGTAAGAGTGACGTTACAATCAATACCAGAATCAAATAATTGTCGTACTGCTTTTAATCCTGCTTTGGTATTTGCAACTTTAACGTAAATCTTACTACTGTTTTTGCCATAGGTATCAACTAATTCTTGACCTTCTTTGACAATCTTTTCGGTATCATTTGTTGTAGTTTCTAAACTAACAGGTTTACCGTTACAGATTTCTACTATTTCTGAATATAATTCATGGGTGTCTTTACTTTCTTTTGCAACAAGAGTAGGATTTGTTGTAACTCCGTCCAACATTCCCATATCTTTTGCTTCTTTGATTTGCTCAACATTTGCGGTATCTAAGAAAAATTTCATTTATTATCAATATTATAGAATTTTTTCCCATAATAAAATCTTTCTTTTCGATTTATATATGGCCTAATTTCAATAGAATATAGGAAAAGGTAACAAGAATGACAGATAAAAAAATAGAAGAATTATGTATTAACACTATTAGATTTTTGTCCGTTGATGCAGTTGAAGCAGCAAATTCAGGTCATCCAGGACAGCCAATGGAAGCAGCGGCAATGGGATACAAATTATTTACACAAATATTAAAACACAATCCTAGTAACCCAAAATGGGTTAATCGGGATCGGTTTATTTTATCTTCAGGGCATGGTTCAATGATATTATATGCATTATTGCATCTTTCAGGATATGATTTAGCTTTAAATGACATTAAGAATTTCAGAAAACTTGGAAGTAAAGCTCCAGGACATCCTGAATTCGGAGAAACACCAGGAGTTGAAACGACTACAGGGCCATTAGGACAAGGTTTTAGTGCAGGTGTAGGAATGGCATTTGCACAGAGATATTTATCTAACAGATACAATACAGATGAACATAAAATAATTGATCATAAGATTTACGCATTTTGTAGTGATGGAGATTTAATGGAAGGTATATCTTCAGAGGCAGCTGCAGTTGCAGGTCATCAAAAATTTAATAATTTAATCTATATTTATTTAGACAATCGTATCAGCATCGATGGAAATACAGCATTAACTACAAATGAAGATATAAAAAAGAGGTTTGAAGCACATGGATGGTTTGTCCAGAATGTTGAAGGAAATAATTTATCAAGTTTTAGTGAAGCAATAAAGAATAGTCAAGGACAGGATGAAAAACCTTCACTAATTATTGCTAGAACACATATTGGTTTTGGAAGTCCAAATAAACAAGATAGTGAAGCTGCACATGGAGCTCCATTAGGAGCAGAAGAAACAAAGCTTACGAAAGAGAATTTAGGATGGCCACTTGAACCAACATTTTTCATACCTGATGAAGTAAAAAAAGAATTTCAGAAAGTTGTAACAAACGGAAATGATTATGAAAGTAATTGGAACAAGATTTATGATTCTTATAAAAATGCAAATAAAGAACTAGCAAAAGAATTTGAGAACGTAATAAATGGAAATCTTCCAGATAATTGGGACAATAATATGCCAGTATTCAAAGAAGACGAATCTCTTGCTACAAGACAAGCATCTGGAAAGACATTAAATGCATTAGCTGAGAATATTCCTGCTATAATTGGTGGATCTGCAGATTTAATGGATTCTACAAATGTGAGAATTAAGAATTCAGTAGATTCGTTACCGGATTTACCACATGGACGAAACATTCACTTTGGTATAAGAGAACATGCAATGGGTGCAATGGTTCATGGAATGGCTGCATATGGAGGAGTAATTCCATTTGGAAGTACGTTCTTGATTTTTTCAGACTATATGAGAGGATCAGTTAGACTAGCATCGTTAATGGGATTACGTGTTATTTTTGTCTATACACATGATAGTATAGGAGTAGGTGAAGACGGTCCTACACATCAACCAATTGAACAAATATCCAATCTTCGTGCGGTACCAAATCTTACTGTAATAAGACCTGGTGATGCTAACGAAACAGTAGTTGCCTGGAAAACCGCTTTACAAATAACTAGTGGTCCAACTGCATTGGTATTAACAAGACAAGCACTACCTGTTTTATACGGAGAATCTAGTAAAGATGTAATTGCTTCACCAGAAAACTTACAAAAAGGTGGATATACATTAATCGATTCAGAAGGTTCGCCTGAATTAATAATAATCGCAACAGGTTCTGAATTACATTTAGCAGTAGAAGCGCAAAAAGAATTAAAGAATAAAGGTGTAAATGTGAGAGTAGTTAGCATGCCTAGTTGGGAATTATTTGAGAAACAATCAGATGATTATAAAGAACAAGTATTACCAAGTTCAGTTAAAAAAAGAATTTCAATTGAAGCTGCAAGTACTTTTGGTTGGGAAAAGTATGTTGGTTTAGATGGAGAAAAAATTGGAATGAAAACTTTTGGGACATCAGCTCCTGGAAAAGATGTAATGAATAAATTTGGTTTTACGAGTGAAAATGTCGTAAAAAAGAGTTTAGAATTATTAAAGTAAATTACTTAGATGCAAGAGCTCGTAAATCTTCAACTGCTTTAATCATATCATCTTTATAGAGAATTCCTGCTCCAGATACTACAACATCAACACCTGCTTCAATTGCTAGTGGCGCAGTTTTTTCGTTAATTCCTCCATCAACACATAACTCTACATCATAATTATGTTTGTCAATAAGTTGACGAGCTTCCCTAACTTTTGAGAGAGGAGCTTCGATGAAAGATTGACCTGTTTTGCCAGGGACAACAGTCATGATTAATATTCGATCTAATTCTCCAATATAATCAACTATAGAAGATAAAGGAGTATCAGGATTAACAGCAAGGCCCACCATTTTATCATATTTTTTCACTGCGTCAATATATTTTCTTGGATTTACTGCTTCAACATGAGCAGTAAGCATATCCCCACCTGCTTCAATATATGAAGATAATGATTCAATTGGATGATTAGTCATCAAATGAATATCCATTGGAGAATCAGTAGCATTGTTTATGATTTCGAGGTCTTCTACTGGAAAAGCATGCGTATTAGTGAATGTGCCATCAAGCATATCAATATGAAACCATTCAACATTTGCTTTTTCTAAAATTTGTGCATCTTGAACATAATTTTCTGGCTTTGACGCCAACATGGATGGAGCGATTTTCATGATTATATGTTAATTCTTTTATTCAACTATAAAAAATTTTAAAAATGCAATTTCGTTATTAAAAAATATTTCTCAACACTTA
>MDTE01191549.1_pt1 | contig 76666 bp, 70 predicted proteins | sample 811231 | NCBI WGS metagenome assembly MDTE01 (sample SAMN05326651, study PRJNA326480) | marine metagenome | isolation source: seawater | place: Indian Ocean: Red Sea | collected 2010 | reverse complement strand
TGACATGGGCGGCATGGATATGGGCGGTATGGACATGGGCGGCAAGGATATGGGCGGCATGGACATGGGCATGGGTGCTGACATGGGCGGCATGGGCATGGATATGGGCATGGGTGCTGACATGGGCATGGGCGGCATGGATATGGGCGGCATGGATATGGGCGGCATGGGCATGGATATGGGCGGCATGGGCATGGATATGGGCGGCATGGACATGGGCGGCATGGGCATGGATATGGGCGGCATGGACATGGGCGGCTTCCAGATGGAATTTGATGCTACACCAGAAATGTGGGATGTTGGTTTCGATCAGAATGCAGGTCCAAGAGATGAAGCTTCAAGAGAAGCGTTTGATATGGCGATGGATATGGGACCAGGTGGTTTCGATCAGTTGGGTTCAGATCAGATATTTGAAATGGCAGGCAGCATGGATGCCACCGGTTTTGAGATGTTAGGTGGAGATGCTGTCTTCGATATGGCAATGGGAATGGAAGCTGACCAATTTGCAGCAATGGAAGGCGATCAGCTAAGCGGAATGTTTGATGCTATGGCCCCCGATATGATGTACGACCTCGGGGGAGATATGATTTTTGAGGCTGCTTCTAATATGGGAGCATCCGACTTTTATGCAATGGATGGTGATGCTGCATTTGGCATGTTTGATGCGATGGGTCCAGATATGATGATGGACCTACAGGGTGATCAAATGGCGGGCATGCTAGGCGCTATGGAAGGCGACATGATGTATGACCTTGGTGGAGACATGTTGTTTGACGCAGCCTCGACCATGGGCGCAAATGACTTTATGATGATGGATCCTGATAGCGCTTTTGGAATGTTTGATGCGATGGGACCAGATATGGTTATGGGATTAGAAGGTGACCAGATGGCAGGTATGTTCTCTGCCATGGAAGGTGACCAGATTAAGAGTTTAGACGCTGACATGGCTTTTGGCGCGTTTGAATCAATGCATGGAGCTGGTGGTTTTGACATGCTCGGCGGAGAGCAAATGGTGGGCATGTTTGATGCGATGGCTCCGGAAATGATGTATGACCTCGGTGGAGATATGTTGTTTGACGCGGCTTCGAATTTAGGCGCAAATGACTTTATGATGATGGACCATGATGCAGCATTCGGAATGTTTGATGCGATGGGTCCAGATATGGTTATGGGATTAGAAGGTGACCAGATGGCAGGTATGTTCTCTGCCATGGAAGGCGACATGTTCTTTGATATTGGCGGAGATATGCTATTCGATGCCGCTGCCAATATGGGAGCAAATGACTTTATGATGATGGATCACAGCGCTGCATTTGGAATGATGGATGCGATGGGATTTGATGCTGTGAAAGACCTCGGTGGCGAGCAAATGGCTGGAATGTTTGGAGCAATGGAAGGAGACCAGCTTGGCGCAATGGGTGCTGAAAGAGCATTCGATGCGATGATGGACATGGGAATGGGCACCGCGATGGAATTTATGGGCGGTGACCAAATGGCCGGAATGCTCGGAGCTATGGAAGGAGACATGTTTGGAGCTTTTGGTGGAGATGCGCTCTTTGACGCTGCAATGAACATGGGGGCTCACGATATGATGGGCATGCCCCCAGAAGCAGCATTTGGAATGGTTGAAACTATGGGATTTGACATGATGTTGGATCTTCCAGGTGATGCCATGGCCGGAATGCTTGGAGCTATGGAAGGAGACATGTTCGCTCAGATGGGCGGAGATGTTCTCTTCGATGCTGCTATGAACATGGGTGCACAAGACTTTATGGTCATGCCCCCAGAAGCAGCATTTGGAATGTTTGATACTATGGGTACTGGTGCTGTAATGGATTTGCCACCTGATGCGATGGCCGGAATGTTTGGAGTTATGGAAGGAGACATGTTCGCTCAGATGGGCGGAGATTTCATGGCGGATGCATTGGGCAACATGGGAATGGATATGGCATTAGATTTCATGCCGCCTGATGCAGTTGTTGATATGTTTGGAGCTATGGATCCAGCCAATATGGCTGAACTCGGGGCAGGAGCTATGTTCGACGCCGCTGCAGGGTTACCTCCAACTGAAATGGCTATGATGCCCCCAGAAGCAGCATTTGGAATGTTTGAGACAATGGGTACCGAAATGCTATTTGATTTGCCACCTGATGCGATGGCAGGAATGTTCGGTGCTATGGAAGGAGATATGTTAGGGCAAATTGGCGGAGAAGTGTTATTTGACGCTGCCGCCACTATGTCGCCTCAAGACTTCATGGTTATGCCGCCTGAGGCAGCATTTGGAATGTTAGAAACAATGGGCACTGGTGCTGTGCTAGACCTACCTGTCGAAGCGATGGCGGGTATGGTTGGCGCAATGGAACCAGCTCAGATACTTGAACTACCAGCAGATGCAGCATTAGATATGTTTACATCAATGGGTGCTGATACTGCTGTTGCAGCCATGGACGCGGACAGCTTAGCTGGTATTGTTGGTGCAATTGAACCAGAAGCTATGTTTGACTTAGGAGTTGAGGCATTAGCGACTGTGGCGTCTGAAATAACGGTTGAAGCATTCATGGAGATGCCCGCAGAGAATGCGGCATCTATGGTTGAAGCAATGGGACCTGTCGAGGTACTAAGCCTGGGAGGAGAACAAATCGCTGGAATGATGGGAGCTATGGAAGGTGACCAGATACTAGAAGCTTTGGCTCCTGATGAAATTGCTTTGGCTGCTGAGAAAATTGACGGACAATCGTTTACAGTGATGGATCCTGATAGTGCTGGAACGATTTTGGAAGCAGTAGGAGTTGAAGCAATCGCGGCGGATCTGCAAGGCGACCAACTCGCCGGATTGGTTACTGCATTAGAACCTGAGCAGCTTAAGGAAGCAGTCGCTCCTGAACTTGCTTTGGAAATGGCAGACAAAATGGATCTTAATTCTGTAGCGCTGATGGAAGCAGATAGTGCTGCGGCTATGCTTGAGACTGTAGGTGGCGATGCTCCTGCAGCAGTGGCAGAAATGCCGGAGGCAACTTTGGCTGCGATGTTTGAAACAGTTGCAGCTCCAGAAGTGTTAGCTCCAGTAGAAATAACTGAAGCGATGGCAGATGCATTAGAAGCAGGTGCTGCACCTGCAGATCTTGGTCTAGTTGAAGGAGACTTGCCTGAAGGAGTGTTTGATGCTCTGGAGGCAGGGACTGCACCTATTGACGCTGGTCTAGAAATTGTTGCTCCTGTTGAAGTAGCAGTTGCGGCTGAAGTAGTAATTGCAGCTGCTGAAGCTCTTCCAGTTGATAAAATAGAAGAATTTGCTCCGGCATCTGCAGTAGCAATGATTGAAGCATTGGATCCTGCAGCAAGTGCTGCATTCGCTGAGGTAGCAGATGCTAGCGCAGCTGCAGTAATGGAAGCTGTAGTAGCTGGTGAAGGCGCCATAGGAGAAGTAGCTGCACCTGCCGTGCCGGTTGCAGCTGAAGCGGCTGACCTGAGTGCTTTAGGAGCGGAAAAAGTGACTGCAGTAGCAGAAGCTATGTCTGCGGACCCAGCGGCTATCACAGAAGTTGCCCCTGAAATTGTTGCTGGAATGGTAGAAGTGATAGAACCCGCAGCAATGGCGGATCTCCCGATTGAAATGATGGGAAGTATGGTTGAAGTCATGAGTGCTGACCAAGTCACCGAACTGGCACCAGAGTCTAAAGAAGCTGCTCTAGAGGCGGCTGGGGCGGATCTGATTGCTCCAGCAGCAGAAGGAGCTACTGCTCCAACAGACTTTGCTGAGATGCCAGCAGTAGAAACAGCGATAGCTGCTACCGATGCAGCTGCTACGACTGAATTGGCTGCAATGATTGATTCGGTAGGCGCAGTATTTGAATTCATGGCTGGCGGTACTGGAGAAGGTTTAGCCCCAGAAATGCCAGAAATGCCAGAAATACCTGCACCGGTTGACGCAGGAACCGCACCTACTGGTGATGCGGGAGCCCCCGCAACTGGAGAAGCCCCAACTACTGCTATTGGTGGGGATGCAGCTGCAGCTAACGCAGCAGCTGATGCAGCAGCAGCAGCAGAATCCGCAGCAGCAGCGGAAGCAGTTGCAGAAGCAGAAGCAGCAGCAGCAGAGGCTGAATCAGCAGCTGCAAGTGCAGATGCAGCCTTAGCAGAGGCAGAGGCATTACAGGCGGCGGCAGAAGCTAATCCCAATGACGCAGCAGCGCAAGAGGCAGCATTAGCAGCGGCAGATGCAGCGGATGCGGCGGCGGCAGCGGCTGAGCAAGCGGCATCGCTAGCAGAGGCTGAAGCGGCAGCTGCTGAAGCGGCCACAAGTGGTGAGGCAGCTGGCGGTACGGGACAATAGTAAACTCGTAAGAAGTTGTGTATGTAAAGGGCCCTTGATGTAAAGGGCCCTTTTCTTTTTAATGTATCTTTAATATTATGGTGCTAGTTTAGAATCATCAGTAGGAGGCAAATCATGGATGACAAGATCAGGTTGAAAGCGATTAATCACAGTACTTATTGCGTCAAAGATAAAGATGCAGCGTTAAAATGGTACACTGAAATTCTGGGTATCAAACAAATTCCTAAAATGGTAGACAGTGATCATCTTTATTGGTTGCAGTTACCAAGCGGAGCGATGGTTCATATTATTGAACATCCGGATGCACCATCTGCGCCGTCGCATCATACGGCATTTGAAGTAGATGATATCGAAGCTTCAAGAAGTTACTTCGAAGGGAAAGGGGTAGCTGCTTTGACGGATATCCAAACCAGGAACGATGGTCAGCGAGCATTTTATTTTGAAGATTTGGATGGCAATCGATTGGAAATTTGTACCAAATCTGGATTTGGAGTATTAGTCTAAGAAGATCTGTTCTCACCGAGTGGAAGTGTATTCGGGTTTCTTGATAATCAAGAAAGAAATACCCGCTACAATTCCCAGGATGCAGTAACTTAGTAGGGCCACGTCATAGGAATGGTAAATGTCAAAAATTATGCCTGAAGTTAGGGCTCCTATGGCTTGGCCTAGCGAAATAAAGGGTTCTGTTATGCCTCGTATTTTACCTAGATTATTTCTTCCAAAATAATTCGCATAAGTCACTGGAGGAATGCAGAGAATACCTGCTATGGCTAAACCAAATAGAGAAGACAGTATGAAGACCGAGACAGGTCCTTGTATCAACGTGAACAATCCTAAAGTGGTTCCGAGTAGCATCGCATCGACGGAATATGCATATTTTGCAGGCATGAATTCTAAAATTCTGCCCCAGATGACACTTCCAACACCAGTAAATATAGCATTGCAAGAGACTCCCATGATAGCGATCCATGGCGCTAAGCCTTTGTCAGCGATTAGTGCGGCTTGGTGAACATTCATTCCTGATTGCAATAAAAATAGAATTCCTCCCGAGAAGGCTAAGATCCAGAGGACTTTTGTTTTTGCAGCTTCCCTTAAAGTCCAACTAATTTCATCGACTAACGTCGGGACTTTGGAGTCTGTGATGTCTCCTGCTGAATCTCCATCGGGCAAGAGACCAAGATTTTCTGGTTGATGTTCGATGAATAACAATGTGAAAGGTAACGAAAGAATTATTACTAGTATCCCTATCACCAACCAGGCACTTCTCCAGTCATACCATTGGATAATTGACCACGCTAATAGAGGGAAAGCCAACATTCCGATTGAATGAAATGAAAACAAAAATCCAGTCGCTCGACCACGGTATCGTACAAACCATCTAGAAATGCATACTGAAGACCCTATCTGGAAAGTACTGTTGAATAAGACTCTCCCTAAGCCATAAGCTATATAGAATGCCAGAGGAGTCGTTACCCAGCTTATAGATATGGTGGCTATGCCTAGTAATAGTACACTGATTGATAATACAATTTGGGTTTTATATTTATCGACTACCCATCCTGCAGGGATTGAAGCGATAGATGCTGCTAATCCTCCCACACTTGCAGCCCCAGCAATCAGAGTTCTACTCCATCCTAATTCTGTATTCATAGAAGCGATGAATACTCCGATCATAAGACTCGCCGCTGCATTTCTAACAATGGCTGAAGTTCCAACTGAGAACAGTACTATCCAACCATAATAAAAAGGAATATTATTGGATATTCTTCTCGCTAACACAATGTATCCTTAGGCTCGGAAATTCACTGCAAGTGATCTGATTGCTTTCTAGTAATTTGGATAGCAGCAGATTCAATGTGTGATTCTTTGATAGGAGGATTCAACTTCGACACTTTGACTGTTACTTCGTGTGCTGTTGTTTCGGATAGGATGACTTTTGCAATGAGTTCTGCAACCGTTTCAATTAGATTCTGGGAAGGTCCTTCAACTATGCTTTTGATTAGTTTGTATACATGAGAGTAATTTATAGTATCTTCGAGGTTATCAGTTTTTCCGGCCGTAGATACGTCAGAACTGATAGTTACATCTGCCATATATTTCTGGCCATGTATTTTTTCTTCTGGATTGACTCCATGGTAGCCATAGAAATGCATTCCAGAGAGTATGATTTGATCTGTAGCCAAAATAGTTCCTTGTTATTACTAAATTAAAGTGTGAATTTTTCTTTGAGTAATCCAGCATTTAAGAGAACGTTTTGAGCTCGTTTAACGACTGGTACATCGATCATTTTCCCATCCAAGGCAATTGACCCTTCTCCTTGTGATTCAGCTCTTTCCCAGGCCTCCATCACTTGTTGGGCATAGTCAATTTCTTCAGGAGATGGTGAAAAAGTTTTGTTTATTGTTTCTATTTGATTGGGATGTATTGCGAATTTGCCTTTATAGCCAATCGCCTTAGCATTAGTGGAGTCATTTTCTAGAGCCTGATAATCATTAAAACTCACAAAAGGACTATCGAGTGCTGGTAAACCTACAGCTTTTGCTGCGATCGGAATCATAGCTCTAGGGACTGATATTTCAGAGCCTAATTCGGTTCTTGTGATTTCCATGTCATTGGTTAAATCTTCTGCGCCAAATGCTAGAGCGATAGTTCTTTTACTTGCCGTAGAAATATCTTGTAGGTTCATAATCGCCTTAGCACTTTCTATCCAAGCGATGAATTTAAGAGACCCAGGCGATAAAAGTTTCTTACTTTCTACTTCTGACAACATTTGATCGATTGTCTTAACGTCGTTAGCGCTGGAAATCTTACCTACACTGAAACCTAATATGTATTCGGAAGCCATATGGTCCATTTCATTTTTCGTAAATCCTGTGTCTAATGCATTCAATCTAACCATTACGGTTTTACCTGATTCATGTAAATGTTGTGACCATTTTTGTGCTATAGGTATAGCGGCTAATTTCTGCGTCGTTGGCACTGAGTCTTCTAGATCTACCATGATGATATCCGCATCAAATGTCTTGGCTTTTTCCAGCATGTTCTCGCGGTTTCCTGGAACGAATATAAGGCTTCTTAAAGGTTGCATTTTTACTCCATGTCTCCCCAACTGGGTCCTTGCTTTGTTTCTACTATTAGGTCTACGTCTAGGTTCATTGCATTGGGCATTTCTGCTACAACTATGGATTTCAGTGGCTCTATTTCTTGAATTGGAACTTCAAATACCAATTCGTCATGAACTTGCATCAAGATCTTAGATTCAAGCGTACTCCCTTGTAAGCTGTTGAAAACGTTGATCATAGCCAATTTCATGATGTCTGCAGCAGTACCCTGAATTGGCATATTAATAGATATTCTTTCCGCCGCACTTCGCACATTGAAATTGGATGAATGGATATCAGGTACATATCTACGTCTACCCATCAGGGTTTGTACGTAACCATTATCTCTAGCAAAAGTTTTAATCTCTTCCAGGTAATTTTGTATGCCTGGATATTTTGAGAAATATGTTTTAATGAAATTGTTCCCTTCTTCTCTAGAGAAACCAGTTTGCTGGGTTATGCCATGGGCTGAAAGTCCATAAATAACACCAAAGTTTAGGACTTTAGCTATCCTCCGCATCTCAGAGTCCACCTTGGTGATGTCGACATCAAACATCAATGAAGCGGTAGAGGAATGTATATCTTCGCCATTATGGAAGGCTGACAGCAAACCGGGATCTTGTGATAAGTGAGCCAGAACTCGCAACTCAATTTGGGAGTAATCTGCTGCAAATAGTAGGGAATCTCTGGTTTCTGCTACAAAAGCGTTTCTAACTTTGCGGCCTCTTTCAGTTCTGACAGGTATATTTTGCAGATTGGGTTCACTAGAGGATATTCTTCCAGTTATGGATCCGGTTTGGTTATAACTGGTATGGATCCGGTGAGTATCAGGGTTAATCATGTGAGGCAAAGCATCTACATATGTTGATTTGAGTTTTGATAGTTCTCGGTAGCTTAAAATTTGTTCGATGATAGGGTGAGCTGATTTAAGAAATTCTAGAGAGTTAGCGTCTGTTGAATAACCAGTCTTAGTTTTCTTGGTTTTGGGTAAGTCTAATTCGTTAAACAATACATCGCTTAGTTGACTAGGTGAGTTAATGTTTAACGAATGTCCGGCGTATGACACTATACTGTCATGTAATATCCCCATATCTGTTTGAAGTTCTTCAGACATATTCTCTAAGTTGTTTGCTTCTAAAGTTATCCCGTTTTTTTGCATCTCTATTATTACAGGTATCAAAGGAATTTCTATGTCGGTCATTATAGTTTTTGCAAAGCATCCGTCTATTTCAGGTTGAAAGTGTTGCCACAGTTGGAAGGTACAATCTGCATCGGCTGAAGCATAGATGAATGCTGTTTCAATAGGAACTTCTGCAAATGTTATTTGTTTCTTTCCAGTGCCTATCAATTCGGTGATTGGTTGCATTTCGATTCCAAGGATTGATTGGGAAAGTGCTTTAAGGCCCAAAGATGCATTACCTAATAGATGACCTCCTATCATTGTGTCAAAAGCAAGGTTTGCGACATCAATACCATATCTAGACAATATCATCAGGTCATAGTTCGCATTGTGTGCGCACATCTGTTTGTAAGGGTTTTGGAGTATAGGTTTGAGTTGGTCAAGTGTATCTTCCATGGACAATTGAAGGCCTTCAGCATGTCCCAGAGGCACATACCAAGCGGATCCGGGTTCAACAGAAAAACTAAGCCCGACTAATCTTGCTAACATAGGGTTTAGATTTGTTGTCTCTGTATCAAAAGCTATTTTGTCTGATTTTTGTAAAGATAATAGCATTTCATTCAATTTAGCTTGTGTATCGACGCAAACGTAATCACCTTCTTGGACTGGTGCAGTTTGTGATTTTTGGGTGTCATTCGCGAATTGGACAGGATTACCAGGAATTCGATTTATTATGCTATTGAATTCTAATTCTGTTAGGAGAGAGATAATTTCTGTCATATCATAACCTCCGAACAGGGCGGCTTCGAAATCTACTGTTATTGGCGCACTTCTATTGATAGTCATCAATTCTCTATTGTTGAAGGCAATTTCTTTGCTTTCAGTGAGTGATGATTTGACGCTTGGAGGATGAATAGACTCCAAATTGTCGTAAATGCCTTCGAGGTTTCCATATTCATTCAGCAACCCAATTGCTCGCTTTTCTCCTACTCTTGGGACCCCTGGTATATTGTCTGAACTATCCCCTAGTAATGCTTTGAAGTCTGGTTGTTGTTCGGCGGTTAGGCCACCATAGCGTTCTATGAGTTCGGGTTCTCCATAGAGCTTTCGATCTCTTGCGTTGGAACCCAGGTCAACTTTGGTGAGAGGAGAAATTAACTGAAATGTGTCCCTGTCTCCAGTGAGTATGATGGTTTCTAATCCCTGTAATTCTGCTTGAGCACTGATGGTTCCTATGAGATCGTCTGCTTCGTATCCATCAAGGGAAAAGGTAGGGACGGCAAATGTTTCCATTAATTGGCGAACTCTGTCAAATTGATGCCGTAACTCTACGGGGGTTTCTGCTCTTTGAGCTTTGTATTCAGGGAAGGCTATATGTCTGAATGTAGGTTTTGGTGTATCAAAAGTTATTATGCAGTGACTGGGGTTTTGGTCTGTAATGGCTCTTAAAAAGATATTCAGAAAACCATAAACTCCAGTAACGTCTTCGCCTGTAGTGGATACGGTAAGATTGTTTCCTTGCGCGCTTATGCCTCTAAATGCTCTATGAATAATAGCATGGCCATCTATTAGGATTAGGCGGTTCTGGGATGAAGAGGTATTGGCGTCAAAAGGAATTTGCATAATAACCTTCTACATAAAATTGCTTCATGTACATTATACCCCAGATGCATACGAATGGGATGGCTTACTTATCGTTGCTTTAAGAGGTAATGATACAATGTTCAGAACGGAGATAAAAATGCCAATATATGAATACTACTGTGAATCGTGTGGTGAAACGAATGAACATCTGGTTTTTCCGTGGTCCCAATAAGATTCAATGAAATGCAAAAGCTGTTCTGATCAAAATATCAGAAAATTAGTATCTAGATTTTCATTCAAATCTCCATCAGACAACTTAAATTGGCTGCCAAGCAAAGAGACTTTATCGGATGTAGATCATTCTGATGCCGGTTCGATGGCGAATCATCTGAATAGAATAAGGCAAGCCAAGAACGGGTAAAGTTGATACGGAAATGAATAACGATATTATCAGCAGGTTATTAAAAGATGTCCATAATTCAATTTCTGATAATGAAGGATATACTGAAGAGATCCTTGTTATTGCCGAGCAGCTGGATAATTTGGATACAATAACAGGAAGTATCTCTTATGAAGTAAGCTTGGCACATAAAGTAGCATCTCTGTTAGACCTTATTTCTTCTAACGGCTTTCTAAATAAAAATCAACAACTAATTGATACTTTAAACAAAATCAAAACTATTGAAGGCAGTAAATTACGGACTATGGATAGAGGCAGGTTCCGTGGATTATATGTCATTATTGATCCGGATATCGCTCGGGGCCGAGACCCGTTTCTAATTGCGCAGAAGGCAGTCCAAGGGGGCGCTAAGATACTGCAATTAAGAGATAAACAATCTGATAAGGGGATCATTTTAGATTTAGCGTATAGATTACAGGAACTATGTGAAACATCCGATACATGTTTGATCATTAATGATCATGCAGATATTGCTAAGGCAGTAGGTAGCTTTGGTTTGCATGTTGGTCAGACGGACCTTAGTGTTCAAGCTTCTAGGTCCACACTCAATATATCTCAACACATTGGTAGATCAAACAGAGAGTTGGATCAGTTAAGTGATTCTGAGAATATGGATATAGACCATGTAGCTTTTGGTCCAATGTTCAGCACTAATACTAAACAAATAGAAAGAGAACCGCAGGGTATTGATCGTCTGAAACAGGCTCGAGAAATTGCTACTAAACCGCTAGTAGCAATAGGTGGAATAAATATAGATAATATCGATGAAGTGATTGATTGTGGCCCAGAGGCGATTTGCGTAACAGGTGCAATTGGTTTAGCTGAAAACCCCGAGCAGACGGCTATGATTCTGAGTCGGCGTATGGGTTATTGAGAAAGGAATATTGTGAGAATAGCATTTTTGGGAACTGGGTCCGGGGGTAGCAGGCAACGGTATCATACTTGTATTTATATAGAATTGGAATCCAATAAGCTATTTCTAGATGCATCTTCAGGTAACTCCGCTCTAGTTAATAGTCATAAGCTCGGCATAAATCTGGGCGAAATTGATCATTTGTTGCTCAGCCATTCTCATCATGATCACGCCAGAGGTCTGGAATATTTGGAATCTTATCAAAACGATATAGCTACCAAAGAAGCGCTGAATGTTTATGGGTCTGAAAAAACTTTACTTGATGTCCAAGGTTTTTTTCAGTTCATGGATAAACCTTTCGTTGTTAATGACGAAGGCGTGGTTCGGAATAATAATCTGGTTACTTTAAAATGGCATACCATACTGCAGGGCCGTACTTTTTGGATTAATAATATGATGATTAATGCACACGATGCGAACCATATAGAGGGAGCAATGGGATGGCGTATTGAATGCGGGAATGAAAGCGTTGTATTTTCTGGAGATACTCAGTTTACTGAAAATACAATACAAGCAGCTAGAGGATCCACAGTGCTAATACATGAGGCGTATGGTTTAAAACAAGATGCGGAACGGCTAAAGATTGTAAAACATTCTAGCGCTTATGATGCAGGACTAGTGGCAGCTGAGTCACACGTGGAACAATTAATTATTACTCATATCAGTAGTGCATATCATGGTAAAGAATCGTTATTGTTGGAAGAAGCAAGTAAGGTTTATAGCGGTCCAATAATGGTTGCATATGATCTAATGGATATAACGATATAATCAGATTATTTAAACAAATAACATCAATCGTATAAGATAGGGTGAACTAAAATGGAAAATAGAGAGATAAGATATCAATTTGGGTCTCTGGAAGATATAAAGCCAGAGACTTTTGGCGAACCTGGAAATCGTACTTTTAGATTGTTACTGTATGTAGACGGTAATACCGGAATAGTATGGTTGGAAAAAGAACAATTATTTGAATTGTCAAAATATTTTGAAGGATTATGTGATGATCATCCTAATAGAAGTGATGACGGGCGTAAAATGGAGTCTTTATTGGATAATGGCTATCAAACGGCAGAATTTAAGTGCAGGCAAATATCTGTTAACTTTGATATAGATAATGACACGTTTTATGTTGAATGTAGAGAAGAAGGAGAAACAGTCGATGATACGTCTTCTTTAAATTTTTACATATCTGGAAATCAAGCGGTTAAATTTGCTACTGAAGGTATTCAAATATGTGAATCGGGTAGGCCTATCTGTCCCTTATGCCATAATCCAATAGATCCGGATAGCCATTTTTGTCCAAAATCAAATGGCCATTCCAAATTGTAAATAAATGCATAAATATCTACGATGACTGAGCAAGAGACAGAAATTCTAGAATCAGGAGAAATGATATCTTGTGCTCTAACTGCCAAAGGGTCAAATTATACATTTCTATCAGAGTTAGAACTTGGAGACTCCAAATTACTGGTGATTTATAAACCCAGAGACGGGGAAGCTCCTTTGTGGGATTTCCCTTCCGGCACACTGTATAAACGTGAATATGCGTCATATGTATTAGATGATATTTTAGGTTGGGACATAGTGCCTAAAACGATAATCAGGGAAGGGAAATATGGAATAGGATCAGTTCAAGTATTTGTGGATCATGATCCTGCGAAGAATTACTATCAAGTTAAACAAGAGCATCATAACCAATTGAAGAAGATAGCTTGTTTTGACTTGGTAGCAAATAACACTGATAGAAAAGCCGATCATATTATTATTGACGACAATGATAAGTTATGGGGCATTGATCAAGGGTTAACATTTCATTCCGACATCAAAATAAGGACGGTTATATGGGATTTTCAAGGGGAAGATATTCCTCAGTGCCTGCTACAAGATATTGAAAATTTGAGGCTTAAATTAGACGAAAACAATATTATATCTCGGTTTGACGGTCTTTTAGATATTGAAGAGCAAGATGCGTTGAAATCAAGAATTGATCTGTTTCTTAACTTTGGTAAATATCCCAGTCTTGGTTAAGGTGTTAACATAAAGCACGAAGATGCTTTAAATAATATATATGCTGTTTGGCTCTTATGAATCCCTAATTCATTTAAAGCGGATTGTGTTATTTGAGATATAAAACGGCTTTCACCAGAAACACATTCTAACATCACTCCAGAATTTCCAGTGTAAATGTCAGTTATCTCAACTTCGAATATATTTCTTGCTGATATGTTGGTAGGTTTCTGAGTGGCAATGATAATGTCTGACGCTTTTAAACCAATAATAACTGTATCTCCTATTTCAGTGTGATAGAGAGGTGTTTCAATAGAGAGGTTATTGTATTTACACACGGTGATCCCATTTGACGGGTCTCGATATTGAATTGTGCAGGAGAATCGGTTTTCAACGTTTATCATAGCGGCGGTTGCTAGATGCTCAGGCTGGCCCAGTACGTCATTTGGATCACCTGATTCTATGAACTTTCCGTTTTGTAAGACGTGCATTTGAGTGCCAAGAGCCAAAGCCTCCTGTTGGTCATGTGTGACTATAATGGTTGGTATTTTGAACTCTTCATGCAGTTGTTTTATTAATGTTCTAACAGATACCCGTAGCTCCATGTCAAGAGAGCTTGATGGTTCGTCAAGTAATAATAATTTAGGTTTTGTTGCTAATGCACGAGCGATTGCTACTCTCTGCATTTCGCCTCCGGACAGATGATGAACTTTTCGATGCAGCAAATCGGTTATTTGCAATGAATCAATAATCAGATCTAAAAATTAAGAATAATCAGTCCCTTTAGGAATACCGTATTTAACGTTGTTTATAACAGATAAATGAGGGAATAAACGATAATTTTGCGGTACATATCCGATTTGGCGTTGATGCGCAGGTACATTTATTTGAGTTTTTGTATCGACTATTAAGGAATTGTCAATTTTTATTTGACCTACGGTAGGTTGCAATAATCCGAGCAATAATCTTAGGATTGTTGTTTTCCCTGATCCAGATGGACCATATAATATCAAACGATCGTGCTGCTTGGTATCAAAATTAACAGAAAGATCGAAATCTTCTATTTTGTAATTTAAATTTGCTACAAGGTTACTCATAACTTAAATCCGTTGCTTGGATATCTGATTTGATAGGAAATGGATACCCACAAGAATGGCTAGTGATATTAGTAATAAAATTAGTGATAAACTCAATGCAGAGTCTAAGTCGGTTTCCATTGCTGTGAGTATGCCCAATGGCATTGTTTGAGTTTCGCCGATCATATTTCCAGCAAACATAATAGTAGCTCCAAATTCTGACAAGCTTCTCGCCCAGGTCAATGCTAATCCGGTTGTTAATCCTGTCCATGTAAGCGGAATGGTGATATGCCAAAAAGTGTACCACGGTGATTTCCCCAATGTCCTTGATAGGTCTTCTATGTCGGTATCAATGCTCGAAAACGAGATTCTGGCTGCGCGTATGTAGAAGGGTGCTGACACAAAGATTTGAGCAAACACTACGGCTGTAGTCGTAAAGGGTATGTTAAGCCCCAGTTGGGTGAGTGGGCCACCTAATATGCCTTGCCGCCCAAATGCCATTAGCATTGCAACCCCTGCTACAATTGGTGGCAATATGATTGGAAGTTCAATGAATATATCAAGTATTTTGAAAAATTTTAGATTTGATCGGGAGATCATATAAGCTACAGGAGTACCTATAAGTAATATAACAATTACACTTGTTAAGCTTGTTAAGAGAGACAGTTTGATTGCTTGTAGCGTGATCGGAGATAATAATACTTTGGTAACAGATCCAGATGACGCAGATTTGATGACTAAAGCCAATATAGGTAGACCTATAAAACACGCATATAGTAATACTATTACTACACCTAATCGTTGACTAGATGTTGTAAGTGTTTTGTTCAAACTGTTAGATCGTGTCATGGAGTTACAAACCCATGATGATTCAATGTTGTCTTTGCGGGCTTGGTTTGTATGAATTTCAGGAAAAGATCCGAATAATGTTCATTGGGTCTGCTGTTTATGGAGACAGCAGCATATTCCCCTGATACATTGAGTTCGTCTGGTATATCAATCATGTATGTGTTGCTGCGTACTTGCGCCAGTTTAGTGTCAGATATATATACTATCCCCACATCTGCTTCCCCTAGTATGGTTTTCATTACGACTGATTTTACACTGTCTTCATAAGATACAACATTGTCTTGTACGAGTTGGGTATAATCACGGTTGGGTATAGTGTTCGAGTTTGAAATATTTTCTAATAATAGTCTGGTATAAGTACCTATGGGTACTGATGGATGCCCTAAGACAATCTTACAATCTTCCAATGCTAAATCTTGTAAATGTTCGATCCGGCCACCGTTGTTTTTGTTAACAATAATGGCCAATTTATTAGTGGCAAACTCTATGGGGTCCGTGTCAGTTAACCCCAGATCATGCAATTTTGTAATCTGATTAATGTCCGCTGAAATAAACACGTCTGCTTCAGCACCATGACTTATTTGAGTCATTAATTTTTGGCTGCCAGCATAGTTCATATGGACCCTGACACCCGGATGGTTTTCCATGAAAGAGCGAGAGATTTCTGTATATACGTCTGTTAAGGAAGAAGCGGCGAAAACAACCAGTTCAGTGTCTTGATTGTTAAGATCATTATTTAGACACCCAATAGTCAATATGAGTAACACTAATGAAGTTACTTCAAAAAGTTTTCGTGCCCGAATGAATTTTGTAAAAATGAAGAAGATCATATTTTTTGGCTAATTGATTTGATTAATTTTGATTATCTTATATAAAATACAAAAATCAAATATAGAGGGTTAGATAATATGGCTTTAGTAAAATGCGTTACAGAAATGGGTATGGGGGTTGATGTCCACGGATTGGATTATACCAACACTGCTAAAAGGGCTGTGTTTGATGCGTTGCATCACAGTAGTTTAGGATTTCAGAGACTTTTAGGAAAGACAGCTGATGATATGCGAGTTGATGTAACTATTGGTTCTCCCAAACCAGAAGCAGTAGATGGAGACGCAGTGTTAGCAACATTACCTCACGGCACTGGCTATATTAACGTAGTCCATGGTGGATTAGAAGTTTTGAATGAAGATGGTACGGATGGGACATTGGTCTCAAACGCAATTATCATTGTAAGTTTTGATGACGGGAATTAATTAGTAACAAAAGAGGATGGCATCGCCATCCTCTTTTGTTTGGTTAACAAGACTAGTGGGTTTTGATACAAGCCTTGATGTTTTCCACGTGGTCATCACCATCAATATCATGCTCGGTTGAGATGTGGTTCACCATGTCAGAAATGACACCGTCATCAGTCTCAGCCTTAGCCACGTATCGGCATGGTCTTCCTTGTTTGTCCAGAGCTAGCGACAACATTGCGTTGCAACGTGCAAATTGAATTGCCATTTTCCCCCCTTTAAAATGGTTTATTCGCTACATTATACGGAAATTTAGTGGGTTTTGATACTCATCCTAATATTTTCTGTAAGTTCGCTACCATCGATGTTTTGACACTCAGTGATGTGATCGATCATCGCTTTTATCACTCCGTCATCATCCTCAGCGGTTACGACGTGTTTGCAGTGTTTACCGTCTTTGTCCAAAGCATACGACAAGATTGCATTGCATCTTACAAATTTTACTGCCATGTTTAAGCCTCTTATATGATGGATTTGTAGCGTTGGAAACCAAGTTTATAAGTTTTGATAGGGTATCGTCAACACATTATAGCGAAACATATTAGTCTGCGGCATTTGTCACACGATTGATGATGAGTGAATGCATATCAAATCGTTTAGTCGACTTTCCCCCAAGCTCCGCCACCTGGTGTTTGGATACTTATCACGTCTCCACTTTCAACATCCAGAGTCTCTTTGCCTTTTAACACAAACGATTCAAATCCTGATCTATACAAGATGTTCCGCCCCTTGGATCCATGTCCGCCTCCTAATGCTCCTGGTGGTGGGTTTTGCCTACGCTCTGACAATATTGTTACTCTCGCTGGCGATAGGAATTCATAGTCTCTGATGATTCCGTCTCCGCCAGAATGGATACCTGTACCCCCAGATTCTCTACGTATTGCATATTGTTTGATGCGCAATGGGAATGCGAATTCTAAGGCTTCAATCGGTGTATTCATCGTATTAGTCATATGACTATGCATTGCAGATTCACCATTTTTACTAGGAGTTCCTCCCATACCACCTGCTATTGTTTCATAATAAACAAAAGGACTATGATCATGTGTGTGGTGACCTCCGATCAATATATTATTCATTGTTCCTTGACTAGAGGCTGGTATTTGTTCAGGTAGAGCTTTAGCGAATGCTGCTAGCAGCACGTCGGTGATTCTTTGTGAGGTTTCTACGTTTCCTCCTGCTACACCTCGTTGTGGGAACGGATTTATTACAGTCCCTTGGGGTAGAGTTATTTGTACCGGTCGTAAGCAACCCTGATTGGCAGGAGCATCTTCCCCTACAATGCATCTAACAACATACAGGCAAGCAGATGTTGTGACTGCTTTAGGTGCATTGATACATCCAGGTCGCTCGGCGTCGGTACCACTGAAATCAATGTGGATTTGATCCCCTTGTACAGTCACTTGTACATGGATTTTCACAGGTTCTTCAGTTAACCCGTCATCGTCCATAAAATCATGGGCGATATAAGTACCATCAGGGATGTTTTGTATCGTTTTGCGAGTTATTAATTCTGAATATTCTAGAATTGCATCCATGTGCTCGGTAACACTGTTGAGTCCATATTTGTTAGTAATGTCTTCAAGCCTGCGGATGCCTATGTTGATAGATGCTATTTGTGCAGATAGGTCTCCCCTTCTTTCATCAGGCGTCCTGGAATTCCTACATATTAGATCAATAATCTCTGTGTTGATGGTTTTTTTGTCACTCAGCTTGATTGGAGGGATGATTAAGCCTTCTTGGTAAAGTTCCGTTGACAGAGGAAGAGATCCGGGAGTCATTCCTCCTACGTCGGCATGATGTCCGCGATTTGCTACGTAGCCTATTAATGATTCATGATGGAAAACGGGTGCCAGCATAGTTATGTCTGGCAAATGGGTTCCTCCCATATATGGGTCGTTGAGGATTATAATGTCATTTGATGTTAAAGATGTTCCAAATTTGTCTAGAGCAGCTTGTACAGACGCTGGCATAGCCCCCAAATGTACGGGTTGATGGGCAGCTTGCGCCACCATTTGACCTGTTGCGTCAAATACCGCACATGAAAAATCTTTTCTTTCTTTAATGTTGGGGGAATAAGAAGTACGTTGTAATGTTACTCCCATCTCATCTGCGATTGATATGAGTAAGTTCTTGATTACTTCTAAGCTTATGGGATCTACTGCCATAATAAAACCTTAGTCCATTTTAAATAATTGTGACTGATCATATAAGAAACTTCAAATTTTAATCTACGCATTTACATTATTTTCTTTATGATCAAATTGTTGAGTGAGTCTGTTTGTGCAGACCATCCTGGGAACACAGGTATACTCGTGTCGAATTGGATGATTAGGGCAGGTCCAGCAATATTTTGGCCTGATTTAAGAGTAGACCTTTCAAATACCGGTGTTTGTTGACTAGTAGTTCCAAAATATACGTCTCTGTGGTCAATTGGATGACCTAGGTCACCGGAATCGATCGTTTGAGTAGTAGGTATCCTCTTATTGCTCGGTAGTATTGCTTTTAAGCGTACGTTAACTATTTCTATACTTTGAGTAGCGTCAGAATATCCGAAACGTTGTTCATGTGCATTTTCAAAGTCTTCACCTATCATACCAATTAATTGCTGGCTAGTTTCAATAGGTGATTTCGGGTAAGGAATAATAATTTCATAAGACTGGCCGACATACCGTATGTCAACGTAGCGATTAAATTCTAGTAACTCTGTGTTCAAACCCTCAGACTGAAATTCTGTTCTAGCATTATGCTCCATGCCATTATATTCAGCTTCTAATCGTTCTAATATATCTTGATCGGGCGATAGCATAATAGTCCGAGAGTAATCTTTGGTGATATCAGCTACGGCCACGCCCAAAGCTGATAATACACCTGGATAAGGAGGTATAAATATGGTGGACATTCCTATTTCATTTGCAAGCTCGCAGGCATGCAGTGCGCCTGCACCTCCGAAAGGCAAGAGAGCAAAATCTCGTGGATCATGCCCCCGCTCTAAAGAGATATTGCGAATCGCGCGTTCCATGTTTGCATTTACCACTCTTATGATCCCCAAAGCAGCATCTGTGTGTGATGCATTTATATTGCTTGCTATGGAGTTAATAGCTTCTTTAGATTTTTCTGAATTTAATGGCATGTTACCACCTAAGAAGAAATCCGATTGGATTCTCCCTAAGATGAGATTTGCATCAGTAACTGTTATATCAGTACCTTTGCCGTAACAAGCTGGTCCAGGTTCAGAACCTGCAGATTCCGGTCCTACAGATAGAGCACCGCCGTCGTTGATTTGTGCAATTGATCCGCCGCCAGCGCCAACGGTGTGAATTTCGATCATGGGTATGCTAATGGGATACCCAGATATACTAGATTGAGTGGTTTCTTGGATACGATTCGGGCATATGGACACATCGGTTGATGTGCCGCCCATATCTATGGATATTATTTGGTTTATGCCCGCTTGAATCGCGGTCTTGTAAGCACCGACCACTCCTCCAGCTGGGCCACTTAGGATTGTTCTGACAGGTTCTCTGGAAGCAAGTTGGGAAGTTATACTTCCACCCGAGGATTGCATTACTCTGATAGGGTGTTGGATCTTGCTCGTCAGATTATTCATGTACATTGATACCTTAGGGCCGACATAGGAGTTGATTATTACTGTACTGGTTCTTTCGTACTCACGAAATTCCGGTACGATTTCACTTGATATGGAAGAATACATTGATGGAAATTCAGATCTAAGTTTGTTTACTATCTCCTGCTCATGAGCGGGGTTTAAGAAAGAAAATAAAAGGCTAACAGCTACAGCTTCTACGTCAGTGCCCTTAAGTTCAGCTATGATTTGAGCTAAATGCTCATTATCTAGGTCTTCTATAATGACACCATTACTATCGGTTCTTTCTTTAACACCAAACCGTACAGTATGATTGGCTAGTGGCTCAGGTTTTTGAATGTTAAAGTCGTACAAATCATGTCGATTTTGTCTTCCTATTTCTAAAACATCTTCGAAGCCGTGAGTGGTTATAAGAGCAGTCACAGCGCCAGATTTTTCTAATAATGTATTAGTGGCAATTGTGGTTCCGTGAACAAACTCTCCTTCGGTAATTTTTAACTTTTGGAGGGCCTGTATGACTGCTATGGAAGGATCCATAGGAGTAGATGGTACTTTTGTTACGGTAATATCGTCGTCATGGATTACAATAACGTCAGTGAATGTCCCTCCGATATCTATACCAATTAAGTAACTGTGTTGATTGTTTTCTACCATATTACGTCTATTTGAGTTGGTTCAGCGCGATACGTAATCGTTTGTTGATTCTTCCTTTACTTTCGTGCCCTGTTACTTTTATGTATCCAACTTCTGAAGTGTTTTTTACGTGTGTCCCACCATCTGCCTGAAGGTCTAAACCATCAATATTAATAGTACGAATCTCTGATATTGATTCCGGTAACAAATTGATTTTTGTCCTGACCAAATCTGGTACTTGATTTGCTTCGTCCCGCGTTAAGAAGTCTACTTCTATCGGCCGATTTGCATTAACTTCTTGATTGATTATACGTTCGATTTCTTGGGCGAATGCGGCTGTCATATTTTCAAATTCAAAGTCCATACGAGCTGTGCCAGGCTGCATATCGCCCCCAGTGACATGAGCTTGGTAATCTCTCCACACTACGCCACAGAGGATATGCAGTGCGGTATGGGTTCGCATCAGTGTGTAACGTCTTTCCCAGTCTATCTCTGCGTGTACTTCTTGCCCAATCTGTACTGACTTAGAGTCTTCGACCCAATGTATAATTTGTCCTCGTTGATTCTGTACTTTCACAACGTTTAATGTTTGATCATTGTACGATATCTGGCCTATATCGTGGGGTTGACCGCCCCCTCCGGGATAGAAGACTGTTTGGTCAAGAATTATGCCAGTGGATTCGACTATTTCGATCACGTTGGACGTGACTGATCTTAGGTAGGAATCTTTGTGGAATAATAATTTTGTCATAATGCCTCGCCTCCGTCTGCAGATTATAACAAAATTATATTGGTGAATAGTTTAATCATATATGAAAAGTGATGGTTGTCTTTCAAAACTTGGACTGACATAATTATGGTATAAGCACTATTATTCTAATTAGTAAGGGTGAATTGATGAGATTATCATGCTTGCAAGAGAACCTAAGTAAAGGACTGAGCATAGTAGGCAGGGCTGTAGCTACTAGGTCGACATTGCCTGTTACTCAAAATGTGCTTATTAGTACCGACCAATCCATGTTGAAATTGTCTGCCACTAACTTGGAAATAGCTATTACTACTTGGATAGGAGCGTCTATTGAAGAAGAAGGTGCCATCACTTTGCCAGCTAGAATCCTAACTGAATTTGTTAATACTCTTGATGGAGATAAGATAGATGTGTCCCTTCCAGAAGGGAATGGAATATTAAGTATATCTAGTGGCAGATCTAAGGCAACAATCAATGGAATCGATGCTGAAGAATTTCCTCCCATACCCACAGTTTTAGATGGGATTAGAGCAGTGATAAATGCAGGGACATTAAAAAAAGCGATTTCCAGAGTGGCATTTGCAGCTGCTACAGAAGAATCGAGACCAGTTCTGACTGGCGTTGAACTTAAGATAGAAGGTAGCGATTTTAGCTTAGCTGCAGCTGACGGTTTCCGGTTAGCTGTTCAAAAGGGTCAGCTGAGTGAAGCGATAGACGGAAATATCGAAGTTATTATTCCGGCCAGGACAATGAACGAATTAAACAGACTAGTGATTGATGAATCTGAAGAGATCGAAATAGTTATGACTCCCACTCGAGGTCAAGTGCTGTTTAGGAGTGGGCAGATTGAAATAGTATCTCAGTTGTTACAAGGTAGTTTCCCTAACTATCAACAGTTATTACCGGAAGACCATTCAACACAGGCAATATTTGATACTACTGCACTCCAGCGAGCAGTTAGATCTGCTTCAATATTTGCAAGAGACGGAAGTAACATAGTGAGGATGCAGTTGATTCCTGCTTCGGATGAAGAAGAAAATGGAAAAGCATTAATATCGGCACGTTCAGAAGAAGTTGGTGATAATGAAGATGTCGTGGATGCTGAAACATTAGAAGGTGAAGAATCCAAAATTGCCTTCAATAGTAGATATTTAATGGATGTGTTGGCTGTGTTAGATAATGGAAATGTTGTTCTGCAAACTACGACTGCTTCGAGCCCGGGAGTATTTAAGCCAGTCGAAGACGATGGCTACACTCATGTAGTTATGCCAATGTTTGTTCAGTGGTGATGGTCTAATATCTAACATTAGCGTGATAAATGCAAAAAATCCCCTGTTGGGGGATTTTAAGTTAAGTTAGGGGACGCGATCAGACTGGGTTCCCATCCTAGTTTTATCTAAATGCTTCAAACCTTTCCTTTCGGTAGGTTAGCCTTCTAATCTTTCAGGTCTGTTGGGTCTTTCGACTTCTCTTCTCTTCCAGCTGGCTTTTACTGTTGCAACCCGATTACTCGGTGAGGGTGTTTTAGCAGGCTCCTGACCACTTTATAGTTTCGCCGGTCACTACCCTAACTATGGGGCAAGTTTACACTGTGATAGTGCCCGATGCCAACAGATTTTAGCTATATAATAGTATTGGTTTAGTTTGTGTTCAGTGTGGTTATGGTACGGATGCTTTGATTTCCCTGATTAGTACGAGTCTCGTAGATCAGGTATCTTACTTTTTAAAGCCATGCGCTGAATATATAGCGTTGATTCCAGACGCATTTTTTGTTCCCCTGAAATAATAAAACGTAATCTAGATGAATGAATACATAGTTTACATAACATATAGTAGCGGAATTCGTTATTTTGTGCAAAAAAGATGGATGTTTATGTTTACTGATGAGTGAATAAGGTGGATAATGATTAAATCAAACTCCTATGGAGGTAATTATGGAATCATATACATCAAATAAAGTTGGAGGTTTATGCCTCATTATCGGTCCAGCACTGGCAACAGTGGTATACATATTAAGCGAATTTGTATTCCCAACGCTTGGAGGATTGTCTCCGTCTGATTTTAGCGGCCGAGCGAACGCAGCTGCTAATGCTTTAGCGTATGAAAGACTGCTATTGCTGATTATTCCAGTAGCGTTAGTATGCGCATGGAATGGCTTAAAAGTCGTGCAGGGAATGTGTAAAGCTGATGGTGTTGGGGATGGGTTAACAGGATTAGGAGTTAATCTATTTTTCTTCAATATCATTAGTATTTTTGTCGCTATTGGTGCATTTCAGGCTTTTGCGTGGGTTGGTCCTAATGCTGATATCGCCACTATGGTTGGCGGGGTCCAAACTTTGGGTGCATTATTAGGTTCAATAGGAGTCGCGTTGTTTGCTTTGGGCCTATCGACGAGACCAGAATTTAATAAAATCTTTTCTCTAGTTATAGCGGCATTGTTTGCAATCAGCGCTGTAACTGCTGTAATTGGGATGAATGATACTAGCTCATGGCAAATTATTAGCGCGTATTGGGGATTAACATATATTGCTATCTCTGCGTGGTCTATTCATCTGGGATTGGTTATTAAGAATAAGTAGATCTCAAACAGTTAGCACTACTTAATAATCATAATCAGCACATAATTCACATGTGGATTGAGGAATCAGTCCTAGTGTTATTAACGTTTTGAAGATTTTGCAACCAAAACAATAACCTAGGGCTGATTCTAAAAATGCGAATACACTCAGAATTGCAAGGAATGTAACGCTAAGATACGTCAGTCCCGCAATCAGGCTTAGCAGTATAATAACTGAGGTCATTAACCCGACCATCTGTGCGAATCTTTTGGGAGGGCCTGGTACGTATCGTTCTTGGAAAGATGTGTTTGGAACTATGAGTTTGGTTACAATGATTGCAAGTGGGCTAAATTTTGGTCCGAACAATACCCTTGCGGCAAACCCGTAAAGTAACATACTTAAGGGTATGTATACATAAAAGTTATCGGTAACTACAAGTATTAGTGAGACTAAAGTCATGGCAAGTACTCCTGTTGCAACTAGTCTTGCTGCTACGTCATTGATTAATTCAGGGAAAGGGAAGTATCTTTTTAATTGGCTCATACCGCTCTCACGTCAGTTTGTTAGGAAAATCATTCACTGAATAGTACAATAAAAATTTAATGTTTCAATAGGTGTGATGATGAATAATAATGAAGATTTAAAAAGGACTACTAAAACGACAGTAGTGCGGACGCCTGCTAGAGGAATTTACGACCGAGATACAGCATATTCGATAATAGACAGTACCCCTATGTGCCATATCGCGTATACGATCGATGGAGAACCTTATATAACACCTACATTTCAATGGAGAGAAGAAGACTGGATCTATTGGCATGGATCTTCGGCAAGTAGGTTTTTGAGGTCTGCGAAAGCTATGCCGGTAGCAATGAATATATTCCAATTTGACGGATTGGTATTGGCAAGAAGTGGGTTACATCATTCTGCGAATTACCGTTCAGTTACTTTGTTTGGAACCGCACAAATTGTTGAAGATGAAGAAAAAGAAACTAAGTTGAAAAACTTTGTGGACAACCTTATTCCAGGGAGATGGGATACGTTGCGTCCAGTCAAATCACAGGAAGTTAAGGCGACCACAGTTTTACGAATGCCCATTGATGAGGGGTCTGTAAAAGTTAGAACAGGTGATCCAATTGACGATGATGAAGATTATGCACTTCCTATTTGGGCAGGTGTAATACCCATGAGAATTTCGTTAGGAGATCCTATCCCTGATGCCAGACTAGATCCGACTGTAGAAATCCCAGATCACGTTAAAGGATTTAATCTGGGTGTTAAGGGCTGAATTTATTTTATAGCTAGTATCGATATGCTGTAGACTGAACCCATCCATACTTCTTCAGCATCTGGCTTATATATACGTTCTGATACAGTTTCAACCGTACGAAAACCGGATTCATGTATGGATTTCATATAGTCTTTTTTGACCATAGCTCCAGATAGGCAGCTACACCAGTTTGAATCGGTCAATGCTTCTTCTGGAAGTTCAGCAGATATGACTATATCGCAAATTTGGAACCGGCCATTTTCCTTCAGTATTCGATAAGCTTCTCTGAATACTGAAGGTTTATTAGGTACAAGATTGATTACGCAGTTTGAAAGAATTACATCTACGGAATCAGAAGGTAATGTCGTATTGTCGATTTGACTTTCTATGAATTCCACATTGTTCACTCTAAGTTTGTTCTTGTTATTGTTTGCGAGTTCTATCATGGCTGGAGTCATATCAATCCCAAACACTTTCCCTAATGGTCCAGTTTGTTGGGCTGCTAAAAAACAATCGATACCTCCTCCGCTGCCAAAATCTACTACTGTTTCACCCGAGTTTATGGGTTTTATTGAGAGCGGGTTACCGCATCCTGCGGACACGTCTGTTACTGTTGGGATTAGAGTTAATAAGTCGCGTGAATCGTAATCAACTGAATTATTTGCATAGCCGTCACCGCAACAACTCTCTGCGGATTTGGCGAGTGAACTATATTTGTTGGTTACATTTAAAATAATTTGATCCTTGTTATTCGTTTGCATATATCACCTTCTTAATCCCATAGGATCTGCTCATTCTATGTCTAGTAGGAAATTCGCATAATTTTCATATGAAGAGATGTTTACCATCATATGTTGCCCCGTTGCCAGAACATCTCTGTAGCATTTTTGAAGAATACTTTCGTTGTATAAAGCATCTCCACCGCCGTACTTAAAAGCAATTTGTGCGACTTCTTCAGACACATGTGTTGCATATACACCTGAATTGCGCATTTCACTCTGAATCAAAGCTGGAGGAACACGTTTTTGTTTAGTGTATTCCCATGCGGCCAAATGTGCTTGTTTAACCAGAGCTCTAGCCGAAGCTAGTTTAGTATGGGCATATCCAATATCGTGTTTAAAATAGCCTCTGTCGGATACTGTACGTAGATCTGCGTTGTAACCTCTCATCTTAGTTTTAGAAGTTTCAACAATACTTTCGAGTGAACGCTTTGCAATTCCAAGTGCAACTGCAGCATGGTCAACGGTGACAAATCCAGGTCGTCCTAAATAATTTATTGGCCCTCCTCTAAGGGGTTCGTCTTGATTGATAGGAAATGTGAAACTCTCAGGTACAAACAATTGTTCAGCCGAATAACTGCAACTACCTGTACCTTTTAACCCCATAACTTTCCAATTGTCATGAATTGTGAGACTCGAAGAAGGGATACAAGCGATACGAGGTTCTGCTGGTTTTTCTCCTTGTGTTATGAAACCTCCAGATACCCAGGTGCTTTGATTTATACCACTAGAAAAATACCATGTTCCAGAAAGAATGAATCCTCCATCGGTTTTAGTAGCTTTTCCTGATGGGCTAGGCACGCTAGCCGCAAGAGGTATATTCCCATCCTTAAACATTTCTTTGATTGCGGGTTCGGGCAAAAAAGCTCCTGGTCTCCCAATAGCGCTGTTCCCGATCATGGTGTTCCATCCTATAGCTCCATCAATTCTACTGAGCTCTTCGATGACATCCATATAGGTTACAATGTCTGCATCTAACCCGCCTAGTTCTGACGCAAGTTTCATCGTGAACAATCCATTTTCTCTAAGAATCGTGACGACCTCTAAAGGAAGTCTTCCTATATCTTCGGCATTAGAACATTTTCTCTCAAGTTCGGGGCCTAGTTGGATTACGGTGTCTAATATAGTGTTTTCTTTTATCATGTTAACAGTCCACAATAATAACTTTGACTGGTCAAGATCTAGTGCCCATGGGGTCTGCCCCATCTAAGCCAAGCAAGAAATTTGTATAGTTTTCATAGGACGAACTATTAACCATCATGTGCTGTGCAGAAGCTAATAAATCTCTAAAATATTTCTGTAAATTGTTATGCAAGTAGAGAGCGCTGCCACCTCCATATTTGAATGCCATTTGTGCTACTTCTTCTGAAGTTTGAGTTGCAAAGACGCAAGAGTTTCTCATTTCGCTTTGTATCATAGGAGGTGGAATAATCTTCTGCTCACAGTATTCCCATGCTTTCAGATGGCTTTCGATTACTAATGCGCGAGCTGCTGATAGTTTGGTTTGTGACAATCCCAAATCTCGCTTGAAAGAATCTCGTTCAGAAACTGCTATTCGGTCTTTGTTATAACCTCTAATTTTGGTTTTGGATATGTCGATTATTGTCTCCAAAGCCCTTTTAGCTACACCTAGAGCGAATGCCGCATGGTCCATAGTAACGAACCCTGGTCTGCCCAAATAACTTATTGGTCCACCTCGAAGAGGTTCGTCGTTAGTCATACTCCATGTAAAATTGTTTGGCACGTATAGGTTTGAAGCGCTATAGCCACAGCTCCCTGTTCCTTGTAAGCCCATTACCTTCCAGTCATCATGTATAGTGAGATCATTTTTGGGAATACAGGCAATACGGTGGTTGAAAGGTGATTCATTAGGGATCGTGAATCCTGCTAATACCCATTCACTGTGCTCAATTCCACTCGAAAATTGCCATTGCCCCGTAAGTAAGAACCCTGTGTCTGTTGGAATAGCTTGCCCGGAAGGCATCATCACACTTGATGCTAGAGGGACTTTACCATCTTTAAACATTATTTTGATCGCTTCTTTATCTAGCAATGATCCTGGCCAACCAATACTGCTGTTGCCAATCATCGTGTTCCATCCTACTGATGAATCGATCCTACTGAGTTCTTCAATAACGTTCATGTAGGTCAATACATCGACATCTAAACCCCCAACGTCTCGAGGGAGCTTCATTCTAAAATATCCTTTATCTGCGAGAATTTGGATAATTTCATTAGGAACTTGTCTTATATAATCCGATTCGATACTGTGGGCAGCTAGAACATCAGCGATTGGGCCTATATTATCGAACAAATTTGTATTGGAAGATACAGTTGCCATAGTTACACCAAGGTCTGTAATATGACAGTATTGTACTACGTTTTGATGTTTTGTGGCAGTTGTGATTCCCAATCAGGAATCAGGATTTGACGGGTTGATGCCATACTAAATATGATCAAAGCACCTAACAAGCTTGCTCCTCCTGAGAAACATATAGTTGCGGTGTGAGACCCAGTAAGATCATATAGCGGGCCACCAATGTACCCTCCAACAGCCATTCCCAATCCTGCACCCATAATCTGCCAGCCATATGATCTTCCAAATGATCCCATACCATAATATTGACGATTTATTACAGCGAAAGCAGATCCTTCTCCGCCGTACCCTAGTCCCCATACCACGGAAAACAGATAAAAATGCCATGATGCGTCTGACCATATTAGGAAAAATATAGGGATTGCTTGCCACAAGAACATTACAAACATTGTGTTTTTCGCGCCGAGTTTCTCTGCAATGGCAGGTGTGATGAATCGAGTAATTGAACTAATTGTGAAGAACATCGACGCAGCTATTCCGGCAGTCGAATAAGGGATTCCAGCTGTAACAGCAATAGGTATGAATTGCATCATCATGACAGCGTGGCTTACACATCCTAGGTGGTGTACTGCTACTAATTTCCAGAATTCAGATGTGCCCTGTACCGCCCGGGCATGAATTTTTTGTCTGATTTTCTCCAGAGGATCCGAATTAGGAGTGCTAGTTGCTGGAATTTCATTAGATCCAAATGGTGTCATACCCATGGAACGAGGTGTGCTTTTGTAAAAAATTAGTAGGAAGCACATTATCACGCTACCTCCTACACTTATAAACCAAAATGTGTTTTGCACCCCGAGTATTGGCAAAACGGCGGTCAAGAATAAAGTTGTTATCCCTGGGCCAAATCCTTGAGCGGCTTGGACTATTCCTACAGCAATCCCTAGTTGCTTATCGAACCAATAAGAAATAGTGGTAATCAATGATATATTAAGACAAGCATGGGTGATGCCCATAAAGATTCCGAATGAAATCCAGATGTGCCATACTTGTGTGGCTACGGCTGTTATTACTGCTCCAATAAGGAAAGCAATAACACTTATGAATAAAAGGAACTTTCCTCCATATCGGTCATTTAGCATCCCTACATATGGAGAAAGTAAGGCTCCTGCTACAGCAGATATACCGTAGGCTGCAAGGATAGACGAATGACTCCAACCATACTTGTCTTCCAGTGGATTTATTAAAGCTCCAAAAGCTTGGTTGAGAGTTCCTCCAAATAGGTATAATAATACGGACAATAATACTATTATCCATCCGTAATGAATTCGAAAACTCATTGTTTTATTTCCGTGTATCTATTTATTTAATCAGTAAAATATTTTATATTAACTGAGGTTATACGGCACACTATACACTTAATCTGAACGTATACAAGCGCTAGGGGTTATATGGTTTTATCTACAAAGGGTTATGCGAGAAGTAAAAATACAATTATTACATTATGTATTGCTTTATTATGTTTTGGTTGTGGTGATCAATCGAGCGGTTCTGGTACGGAAAATACTTACACGGATTCTCAATCGGTGCAATCTATCAGTCCCGAGGTAACAGATACGCCGCCAGTGGTTGAAGTAGCTACCAATGAACCTCGAATTTCAAAAGAAAACAAAACACCTGAATCAGTGATTACAGTGACTAAAGAGCCCCAACCTACTGAGACTCCCAAACCTCAGCCGACAGCAACACCTACTCCTCAGCCGACAGTGCAGAAATATGTGACTAGATTGATTGATAAGATCAACCATGTCTTCTCGAATGGCAATATCGCAGATTCTGACTGGTTTAAAGGAGCATCTCAGGAAGCGTTACTTAATCCAAGTTTTGTATCAGCTGAAAAAGCGGGGTCATATTTCGGAGATGACGATTTAGTTATAGGAATTGATTATAACGGGGTTCAGAAGGCTTACCCTAGAAAATATTTGGAAGTGTATGAGGTTATCAATGATCGTTTTGAAGACGAAGCTTTGTTGGTAACTTATTGACCACTATGTTACACGGGAATGGTCTATTCCCGCGATATTCGAGGCAAAGAGCTCGTCTTTGGTCATTCAGGTAGAGTCTTGAGGAATGCTTTGGTGGTCTATGACTCTGATTCAAATAGCTTGTGGAGCCAATTCGTTGGTGAAGCTGTACAAGGTCCTTATACTGGTACTAAATTAGAATTAATCCCAAGTATGATGACTACTTGGGCAAAATGGAAAGAAGAATATCCAGACACGTTAGCTCTTCAAACAAAAGAAGTGAGTATGATGCAAAAAATGATGCAGACTTTTAATGCGTCGTATTACACTAATTCAAGTGCTGGTATGCAAGGTGAATTCGTCGAAGACGATCGCTTAAGCGATAAGGAATTGGTGATTGGGTACGCAGATGATCAGAATTCAAAAGCTTACCAACTTTCCAAAATCGCTAGAGAGAAAATTATTAATGATCAAATAGGCGATGTTCCTGTGACAGTGTTTTACCATTCGGGTACTTCTTCTAGTAAATTGTTTGATCGTTTTATCATGGGTGAAGAATTGACGTTCAAATCTAAAGGATTCATTGAAGATATCGAAGTTGCGGTAGATGACCAGACCGGTTCCACTTGGAATACGTTAAACGGTCAGTGCATCAATGGAACTTTAGAAGGTGCCTATTTGCAACCTCTACCGAGTCATTTGTCGTATTGGTTCGCTTGGACGGATCATTACCCGTCCACATTTTTATATTGAACTAACAGAATATTCTATTTAAGTTCGAATAATTTGCGGGGTTAAGATCATGACCTTTAAAACCTGAAAAGGTTGGTTCATATCGATGGGCTCTGAATACGGCATTTGAATATCCAAATACACTGCCTCCAGCGCTGTTAGGGGTATATACAAAATGAGGACTTATATATTCCCAGACAATATCTCCGGTATCGGTTATTTCGAATAGTCTTCCAGGTGCTCCTTCACATACAAGTGTATTGCCGTTTGGCAGACGTTCCGCGTTACTTATATTGTAGCTATAAAAAGACATAGCTGGGTCACCTAAATATTCCCATTCGATCTCATCATTTGTTGGATTTACCTCAAGCAACCTTGAGTAATTCATTCCTCTTCTATGGGCTCCATTATCAAATAATAATATGTTACCGTTACTAAGCATGTTTGGGTTATGTTGATGAGATACATGTCCAGGTCCCCACTTCCATTTGTATGCCCCGGTAACATTATCAACTATACCAATAGTACTAATTTGTCTGAAACTAACTAGAAAATCTCCGTCATTAGTGAAATCGAGTGAGTTTGCATGTGTCCATTCTTTTCGATTTTCTAAGAAGCATATTTTGTCTTCTTCAAAATTAAGATTCTCCCATAAATTTATTTCTCTTATTAGCTTTCCTGAAGAATCAATTTCAATTATCTTGTCTCCATACATATGGGTCGCGCTATTTTCGTCAACAAAGCCTCCTGATACCTGTACTGCTATATTTTCCGGGAGTACTTCCCACGCAAGTGCCACCGTGTTTCCATTGGGTAATCTACGAAAATCATGATGAAGCATAGGATTTTTATATTCCCAGACTACATTGCTTTCCCAGTCAAGTTCTTTAAGGGATTTTGATGAACCTCCCATACCCTCCGCTTCTTCGGCGACACCACTCCGTAGTAATAAATTGCCATTCGGTAATAATCTAGAGTACATAATTCCATCAAGATCCTCCCAACGATGGCATATATTGCCTTTCATATCTATTAGATTTGTCCAAGTCCCTCCTCTTGTAGATACAAGAGTGTAGCCGTCTAATGCTCTCTGTGGGGAATGATAGATTAACCCTGTTTTGTGATGTCGTGACCAGCCCATACGCCCTCCTATTGGGTGTTCTGAATGGGAGAAATTGTAATACAGTGAAGATAAATTTAAAATGGTAGGGCTGGAGTACTTTAATGTTAGTTTAATGCGGAATATAGGGCTCGCGAAGTGTCTTTCACTTGGTGGCGACCCCGATGGGATTCGAACCCACGATCTCTGCCGTGACAGGGCAGTATGTTAAACCGCTACACCACGGGGCCTTAAAGTAAATCAGTAGCAGTCAGTTTATTGCGATTTCCTACAAACTGTCAAGGAAAAATGCGAAAAATGACCTGTATTTAAAATCATAGGAGGACATATACATGTCTGAACAAGATAAATTGCCATTGCCGCTTAGGAATATACGAGTATTAGATTTGACCCATATTGTTGCTGGTCCTTTTTGTTCTATGATACTTGGCGATATGGGAGCTGAGGTAATAAAAATAGAACGACCTGGGTCGGGTGAGCAAGCTAGAGCGAATCAACCAATCATGGAAAATACAAATGGTGAATCTATAAGTGCTAGATTCCTTGGAGTTAACAGAAACAAGAAGAGTGTATCGTTAGATTTGCGTGACGCTAGAGCAAAAAAAGCATTTGAGAATATGATCCGAGAATCGGATGTTTTGATTGATAATTGGGGGCCTGGTGCCATGGAAAGGTTAGGGTACCCATATGAAGCACTTAAAGCAATTAATATTGGGTTGGTGTACGCCAGTATTACAGGTTATGGTGCGCATGCGGACTATGATGGACCATATTCAGACTGGCCGGCAAATAATCCTTGTGTTCAAGGTATGGGTGGATGGATGGAATCAACAGGAGCTCCAGATGGGCCTCCCCATATGGTTGGAGATAATATGGGTGATTCAATACCAGGTTTGTGGGCAGCTTTAGGAATTATGATGGCTTTAGAAACTAAACGGCAAACAGGAACTGGGCAGCATGTAGATACGGCTATGTATGATTGTATGGTGGCACACACAACTAGTAGCATGCCCTATTATCAAGCAACAGGTACAGTAACTACTCGAGCAAGAGAAAATATGATATCTGCGCAACTTACTCTACAAACACAAGACGGATATGTTGTGCTAGCGGGAGCTCGAGGAAGAGATAAATGGCGTCAGTTGTGGAATTTGATTGGACGAAAAGATTTGATCGATGACCCAAGATATTTAGGCGAAGGGGGAAGTGGTCAATTTTATTTTGATAACGTGATCCCTGCTATAGAAAATTGGTCCAAACAACAGAAGAAAAGATACGTATCACAAACATTGATTGATTTTGGTTTTTCGATGGGAATGGTCCAGGATGTTAAGGATTTAGATGAATGCCCCCATCTACAAGCTAGGAAAATGTTCGTCGAAACAGGAGATACACTTGGAGGAACGTTTAGAACCGTTGATACCCCCTTTCGGCTAACGTCTACAGAGGCTATAGATCATAAAACTCCTCCCACCCTTGGGGAAGATAATGTAGACATACTTACTAGGTTAGGTGGGTTGAGTGATGCTGAATTATCTCAAATGGAATCAGAAGGCGTCATTTAATGCTGAATTATCTGTGTATAATTAGTACAAATACTGGTACGAGGTAAATTTATTTGTTTAAAGCACCAAGAGGAACCGCCGATTTACTACCAGACAAACAAAAATACTCGAGGCACATTGAAAAGACTGCGAATAAATTAGCCTCCTTGTATGGATATGCCAGAGTTGATACTCCTACGTTTGAGGACTCTTCATTATTTGTTAGGTCTGTAGGAGAAGGGACTGACATTGTAGATAAAGAAATGTATTCCTTCGATGATCGTGGCGGAGATAGTATGACGTTGCGTCCTGAAGGTACAGCTTCCATTTGCAGAGCTTACTTAGAACACGGAATGCATAATTTAGCCCAACCGGTAAGAATGCATTATTTCTGTTCTGTGTTCAGATATGAGCGGCCACAGGCAGGTCGATATAGAGAACACCACCAATTTGGGATAGAGGCCATTGGAGACCCGGACCCTTCTATTGATGTCGAGATTATAAAATTTGCATATGATCTGATAATAGGGATAGGGCTTAAACAAATAAATGTCTTTATCAATTCTATAGGTGACTCAAACTGTAGGCCGGCGTATGTGGAATCTCTGAAAAACTATTATGAAACCCATAGGAACGATTTGTGTAAAGATTGCCTTAATAGAATTGAACGTAATCCATTGCGTTTGCTTGACTGTAAAAATCTGGAATGTTCAAAATTAACCACTGATGCTCCTAAATCAATTGATTATCTATGTGATGAATGTGAATCTCATTGGGAATTGGTGAAGAATTATTTATCAGAGCTTGATATTCCGTATACCATTGATCATAAATTAGTAAGAGGATTGGATTATTACACCAAAACCGTATTTGAAATTCAGCCGCGAGATGTTGGTGGGCAATCTACTATTTTAGGGGGAGGCCGATATGATGCTTTGATCGAACAGATAGGAGGACGTGTTGTTCCTGCCATGGGATTCGCAACCGGTATAGAGCGACTGACTCTAAATTTGATCAAAGAATCTATAGACGTGCCAGACATTGAATCACCTAAATATCTGGTTGTTAACATAGGAGATAATGCTAGGCCCCTAGCAATAAAGATTGCAAACCAGATTAGAGAGCGAGGGACTGGGGCCATGGTGGCAAATGGGACTAGAGGGCTTAGAGGCCAAATGAGACAGGCTAATTCATTAGAGATTCCATTTGTGATCATCATTGGCGAGTCCGAAATGGAAAGAAGAGAAGTTGTAATAAAAGATATGACCACGTCAGAACAGAACATTTGTTCTATTGAAGAGTTCTTAGCAAACCTGTGAATAAGGTCCAGTCGAAATGTACTTAATGGTTAGGCAATAAAATGTTTACTAAGCGTATCATTCCATGTTTGGATGTTGATAAAGGTCGTGTAGTTAAGGGTACGAGTTTTGTTAATTTGAGAGACGCAGGAGATCCGGCTGAGCTCGCTGCATATTATAATGAACAGGGCTGTGATGAATTGGTATTTTTAGATATAACAGCTTCCTCTGACGATAGAGATACAATGGTTAATGTTGTTGAAAATGTATCTGCAGAAGTATTTATTCCTCTTACGGTTGGCGGCGGGATTCGTTCTATATCAAATATCCGGAATATGTTAAGAGCAGGTGCAGATAAAGTATCTTTGAATACTGCGGCGGTTAAAGACCCTAACTTGGTTAAATATTCAGCTGCAGAATTTGGGTCACAGTGCATTGTAGCGGCTATAGATGCAAAACGAAATCCTACAGCAAATTCTTGGGAAGTTTTTGTTAACGGTGGAAGAACTTCCACCGGTTTGGATGTAGTCGCTTGGGCTCAAGAATTAGTTGATTTAGGAGCTGGAGAAATTTTGCTTACTAGCATGGACACTGATGGACAACAAACTGGTTATGATACAGATTTATTGAGGTCAGTTTCCGAATGCGTTACAGTGCCCGTGATAGCAAGCGGGGGGGCCGGAGAGATGGACCATATATATAATGCTTTTGAGCATGGTAAGGCAGACGCTGTGTTAGCTGCTAGCATATTTCATTTTGGTAAATACTCAGTAAACGATGTAAAAAAATATCTATCAGGGAAAGGGATATCTGTAAGAATATGAGCAATGGGCAAATGGATACTATAAAAGTTGTACTTTTTGACATGTTTAACACGTTAGCTAATAACTCTACTGAATTTTGGAAAGAAGAATTCGACAAATTAAAAGTTGAATATAAACTCCCAGTTGACCCTGAAACCTTTTGGGATATATGGAGAGAAGGAGATAAAGAGTTTTCACGATCTCGATTATTACCTGATGCCGGATTTATATCATACTTAGATGGATGGACCAATAGTTTTGAATATGCTTTGAGTAAAATAGGGTTCATCGCAGATCCGAGAGTAATGGCCCAAGATTGTATTGATGACTTGGGTCAAAGGCCCCTTTTCCAGGAGACAGAAGAAGTTCTTAGAAGATTGTCTGAACGTTATGAGATTGGAGTAGCTTCGAATGCGGATAATAGTTTTCTTCTTCCAGTTATAGACAGGATACCCGTAAATTTGGCAGTGGTTGTCTCTTCCGAAGACGTGACATCTTATAAGCCTATGCCTAGGATATTTGAAGAATCATTGATACGCCTAGGAATGAAAGCTAGCGAGGTGTTGTACGTGGGCGATCGTCAATATGAAGACGTTGAAGGTCCGATGTCTGTTGGGATGAAAGCGGTTTGGGTGAATAGAAAAAATGAACGTCCTGATAATAAATTACAGAGACCATATGCGGAGATCGCTGATCTCACAGGATTGCTGGACATTTTAGGGTAATAGGTACGGAAAGGATAATGATATGAGCGTTAATTTAAAACTCGATGAGAAAGGACTGATTCCTGCTATAGCTCAAGATAGTAATACAGGTGAAATTCTCATGTTAGGTTATATGAATCCGGGAACTATCAAGAGAACTATCGAAGGTACTCAAGTGTGGTTTTACAGCAGGAGCAGGGAAGACTTATGGCATAAAGGTGAAGTGTCAGGCAACTATTTAAATGTGGTAGAAATTTGGACAGATTGTGATTCAGACACTTTATTGTTGAAAGTCAATCCTGACGGACCAACTTGCCATACGGGGGAAGTTTCGTGTTTTTTTAACAAAATTGAGCAGATGCCAGATGAGTACATTAAAATTAGGGAAGATTCGGGAATACTAGATGAATTGTACGCAACGATACAAGACAGGAAAGCATCGATGCCGGAAGGTAGTTATACGACAGAACTATTTGGTTCAGGAATTGATCGTATTGCCCAAAAAGTCATCGAGGAAGCAGGAGAAACTGGTTTGGCAAGCCTTAGAGAAAATAGAGTTAACGTAATAAATGAGACTTCCGATTTGATATACCATTTATTGGTGTTACTAGCTGAGAAGGATATAGGGCTTAATGAGATTTGGGATAATCTTGCAAGTAGACAGAAATGAAGTTACAACGATAATTGTTCATTGACTGTATATTCTGAATAACCTGACTTCCTGTAAGCTATTAGATTGTCATGTCCTATGACTGTTACTTGATCACCTGTTATAACACATCCTGACTCAATTGATATCCCGTAAACTACTGTATTAGAGTGTTCGTTAAATACTGTTTCAACCAGTTGCTCGTGAGTCTCTACGTAATCCGCATGTTCGTGGTGTGGTATCACCCCTAAGTTTGGTATCAATCCCAAGCCAAATTCCCAAGTACCTAACGATGGATTTTTTAGTAACTCTCCCATTACCATGGCGCCTGCACTGGATCCTGCGATAACCATACCTTGATGGCCTCGATTTGAAATTGACTCGATCAGTGCCGTATTTTTTAGGGATTGATATAGGTGTTGTGGTTCGCCTCCAGGTAAATATAGAAGATCGCAGTCTGATAACTTATCAAATAGGGCCGGAGTATCTGCTTCCTGACGATTTGTTACCATTATGGAACATGCCGAATGTCCTAAGTGTGAGAAATATTGTATCCCGTTGTGTGCGGCAATGTCAGGGTGGTGTACGTTGGCAGTGGGTAGTATCACGATGTTTGGCTGTTTCTTATTTGTTTTGCCGAGGATTATCGTGTCTGCTGCTAGGCATCCCTCAGTGAATTCGTTCCCCCCTAGTAATCCTATGGTGATTGATGGTTTCAAAACATCCGCCTTTGCGTTTTTTTCTATTTTTAATAGTATACTTAGCATATAGTATTGTACTGTATGTATTAAAATGTGGTAGATATTGTTTCGTATTATGAATTCAAACATAAAAGAAAAACTTATGGAAGTGTTGGCTGGGTGTGTTGAAGAAACTGCTAATGACAACAGCATTAAAGGAATAAACTTAGGGTCTATAGAAATAGACCGCCCCGCTAATCCAGAACATGGAGACTATGCAACGAATCTCCCTCTAAGACTTACAAAAGAATTTAAGCGTAATCCTATGGAGATTGCTAAAGAAATAGTTTCTAAATGGCCTACCACTGAATTCGTTGCGAATGTAACTGTGGCTGCACCAGGATTTATAAATTTCAGAATTGATGAAGAATGGCTGCGATCCCAAATACCTAGGATTATTGAACAAGGATCATCTTTTGGAGATAACACTTTAACTACTACTGAAAATGTGATGATAGAGTTTGTGAGTGTTAATCCAACAGGCCCAGTCCATGTTGGACATGCTCGAGGAGCAGTTATCGGAAGTTCACTGGCAAATATTATGGAGTCCGCCGGCTATGCTGTAACGAGAGAATATTACATAAATGACGCGGGCAATCAGATGCAGTTATTTTTTGAATCTGTTCTCGCTAGGTATTATGAGCTGTTAGGACACTCTTATCCGCTCCCCGACGGAGGATATCAAGGTGATTATGTCCGAGATGTCGCAATATTAGTTAATAAAGAATATGGGGATTCATTGATCGGCAATGATGAGGCAATTGGTCTTATTTCTCAGATTAGCACCGATAGTATGTTGAACGCTATCGCAGACGATTTACTAGAATTACACGTAGAATTTGATAATTGGTTCAGTGAAAAATCATTATTTGGGAATACAGAATACGAAGAAACTATCAATGAATTAGAGTCTAAGAATTATTTGAAACAGATGGATCAAGCTCTTTGGTTCGCATCCACGATCTTAGATGAAGAAAAAGACAATGTGATAGTGAAATCTACTGGAGAGCCTACTTATTTTGCATCAGATATTGCGTATCATAGGAACAAGTTTAAAACTAGAAATTTTGATCAAGTGATAGACATTTGGGGAGCGGACCATCAAGGACATATTTCTAGGCTAAAAGCTGCAATGCGTGCCTTAGATATAGATGATTCAAAGTTAACGGTATTGATTTCTCAGATGGTAACACTGAAAAAAGGAGATGAAGTCGTTAGAGCTTCTAAGAGAACAGGAGATTTCATTACCGTCAAAGAGCTAGTAGAAGAAGTTGGTTCTGATGCTTGTAGGTATTTCTTTCTAACTCGTAGTGCTTCGTCTCAAATGGAATTCGATATGGACCTAGCCAAAAAATCTTCGAATGAAAATCCTGTGTTTTACATACAATATGCCCATGCTCGTATCAAGAATATTTTAGGATTAGCGCGAGATAACGGGGTTGATTGGGAAGATGCAGACTTAACTTTATTGAAAACTAAGCATGAAATGGCCCTGCTAAAATCATTATTCAGGCTACCTGAAGTTATTTACCAGGTTGCTGATAGTCTAGAGCCCCATCATATGCCACATTACGCGTTAGAATTAGCATCGGATGCCCATGCCTTTTATGAACATTGTAGAGTGGTGTCGTCAAATACGGAAGATTTGCCATTGTCCATGGCAAGATTGAGATTGGTTCAGGCTGCTCAAGTTGTTTTTGAGAAAGTACTGAACTTGATGGGGATGAACGCTCCTGACCGAATGTGATTATTGCCAATCATATATATACTGTATACTAACTCGAGCACCGACCATAATACTGCAATTCGTTTGTCGGTAATTTCAGGATTTCAAGAAAGTTATTTTGGATATTTTAGTACGCATATTAAGCATTGCATTAGAGAATAAGTGGCGATTAATTGCTGGTTATGTATCTATGATCCTGTCTGTGCTGGCCACGTTAGCTATACCTAAAGTATTGGGGCTTGCTGTAGATGAGATGCTTTCAACTTTTGTAGATCGGCAGACCCTGTTATGGATGGCTATTTTATTGTTTGTATTGTGCTTGTTACGAGGCTTGTTTGACTACGGTAGAATCTACTGTACTGACACGCTGTCCCAAATGGTAACGTATAAGCTACGTAATTTGCTATATGACAAATGGCAAAACCTAAGTTTCGCATATCATGATAATGAACATACTGGGGATTTGATGTCACGAGCAACTGCCGATATCGAATCTATGAGGAGATTTATAAACCTTGGGATGGTCAGATCTCTTCACATATTATTCATGATAATAATTGTAGCGATTTTGATGATCCAAATAGATTTCTTTCTAGCAACGGTCAGCTTAATATTTGTTCCTGTATTAATTTTTCGTGCGACTACAATCATCTATAAATTGCGAATCCTTTGGGCTAAAGTGCAAGAAGTAACAGGAGAATTGATAACTATACTTCAAGAAAACTTATCTGGGATACCAGTAGTTAAAGCTTTTGCTGCAGAAGAATATGAAAAGAGGAAATTTTCTCAGAAAGCCGAGCAACTTGCAGATATCACTTTTGATTCTAATAAATTAGAGGCGAGTAATAGTTCTACGACGACTTTCTTCTTCACTTTAGGTATTGGGATCATCTTATATTTTGGTGGGAGCAAAGTAATTAATGGCACGTTAACAATTGGCCAATTGACGGAATTCATATTCCTTTTAAACATCTTAAACTTTCCGATTCGTATGTCAGCATGGATAATAAATAGTTATTCTCGAGCAATTCCTGCTGGTGAGCGCGTATTTGAGGTGATTGATTCACCGTCTCCCGTATCAGAACGCTTGAATGCGACAGTCATGGATAGACCATCAGGGGAGGTCCATTTTTCTAATATTAAGTTTGGGTACAACAGATCTGATTACGTACTTGATGGAATCAACTTATCTGTGGCACCTGGGCAAGTCACAGCGATTCTAGGAGCCCCTGGAAGCGGCAAGAGCTCGTTAGTACATTTGATTTCAAGATTTTATGATCCGACTGAAGGCAGCGTACTTATTGACGGGAAGAATGTGAATGATTATACGTTGGCATCACTTAGAAAGAACATAGGAATTGTTGCTCAAGATATATTTTTATTTGCATCTACAATTAAGCAAAATATTTCGTATGGTATGGAAGGAGCGGACATCGCGCAAATCCGAGAAGTTTCTAAGATAGCTCAATTGGATGATCATATCCAATCTTTACCTGAAGGGTACGATACTTGGGTAGGTGAGCGAGGAGCTACATTATCCGGAGGACAGCGCCAAAGGCTAGCTATCGCAAGGACGTTGTTAATGGACCCTCCCATTCTTGTTTTAGATGATTCCACCTCAAGCGTGGATGTGGAAACTGAATTTAGAATCAGAGATGCTATGAGAAATGTTATGAAAAATCGAACAACGTTCGTCATCGCTCATAGATTGAGTACAGTGAGAGACGCGGATTATATAGTTGTTATGGATAAAGGCAAGATTATAGAAGAAGGTACCCACGAAGCTTTGTACGGTCTAAATGGTGCGTATAAAGATATCTATGACTACCAGCATGAATTCGAATCCGATGTGATTTTAGATGCTAACCTAAATTCGGTTTCTTCGGAGGAAAGTTAAAATGAGGCAAGGAGGGATGGGCTTCTCTGTGAGTGGGGCTCAACAACGAACAGGAGGAGGAGGCTCATTAGTTTCAAGTTCCGAAGATGAATTGGGCCGAGTTTATGACGGTCAAGTTGTTATTAGATTGTTCAGCTATGTTGGACTGTATAGAGGTTGGGCTTTATTTAGCTTAGCTGCTGTTCTGGTATATACGTGTGCAACAGTATGCATTCCTCTGATAGTAAAATGGGGAATTGATTCCAACATACAACCTTTTATTGGTACTGGTAAGACACATAATTTAGGGTTTGTTATAGCAGTATTCGCGGTTACTAGCGTTATTCACTATATTTCTAATTATTTACAATTTGTGGGAATATCAAAAGTAGGACAAGGAATCCTGTACTCAATGAGGAAAGAATTATTTGACCATTTGCAGTCTTTATCTCCTTCATTTTTTGCTAGAACCGAAGTAGGAAGAATCATGTCACGGGTCCAAAATGATATTCTCCAACTCCAAGAAACTTTTTCATTACTCGTTCTTACTTTAGCCGATGTTCTGAGTTTGGTTGGTATCATAACTATGATGATGATTATGTCGTGGGAATTGTCGTTGTTAACGTTTGCTGTATTACCAGTGCTGGTGTTTTTGATGGCCTTTTGGCAAAAATTTGCTAAGAGATCGTTTATTAGAATCCGCACTGCTATAGCGATGGTTAATGGTGCACTACAGGAGAATTTGGCTGGGGTCAGAGTGGTTCAAAGTTTCAATCGACAGTCAGTTAATTTGAATAGGTTTGATCGACTCAATAAAGAACATTTGGATGCAAATGTCCAAGCTTCCATGTACTCTGGAGGAGTTCAGCCATTGGTAGAAGGACTAACAGGTATTTCGATGGGTTTTGTAATTATGGTAGGAGGTTGGTGGGTCTATAATGGCACTCTGGAAGTAGGAGTGTTGGTGGCATTCATACTGTTTATTCAGCGATTCTTTGATCCGATCAGAAATTTGACCATGCAATATACTCAACTTCAGCGTTCTATGGCATCAGGAGTGAGGATATTTCAACTGTTAGACGTCAAACCAGAAATACAAGATAAAGTTGACGCTATAGATATGCCATCTGTAAAAGGACAAGTCAAGTTTACTGGAGTCAACTTTCATTATATAGAAGGAATTCCAGTCCTGAAAAATATTGATTTTACTGTTAATGCTGGTCAAACAATAGCACTAGTGGGGCCAACAGGTGCGGGTAAAAGTACAATCATTAATCTTATGTCTCGGTTTTATGATGCGATCGATGGTTCTGTTGAAATCGATGGAATAAATATTAAAGATGTCAAAAGAGAGTCGCTTGTTACTCAGATGAGTATGGTCCTACAACAGCCATACCTGATATCGGATACTGTTTGGGAAAATATAAGATATTGTCACCAAGAAGTTTCTGATGATTCAGTCCTAGCATCAGCTAAACTAGTAGGAATTCATGATTTCATTTTGAGTTTAGAGAATGGATACGATACGGTGTTGGATGAAAGAGGTTCCAACCTCAGTATAGGTCAACGTCAATTGATATCTTTTGCTAGAGCTATTGCTGCGGATCCTAGAATCTTGGTGTTAGATGAAGCTACTTCTAATGTGGATACCTATTCTGACATTATGATTCAGAAAGCTTTGAAAGAAGTGTTGAAAGATAGGACCGCGTTTGTAATAGCCCATAGATTGTCCACAATTCGGAATGTAGACAAAATATTTGTGATTAATGACGGATCAATTATTGAGTCTGGAACACACGAACAATTGATTAAATCCGGAGGATTTTATTTTCATTTAAATAAGGTTAATGCGTCTTTACAATCTGACTGAGTTAGTCTGAATCAGCCCAAGATCTGATCAAGTGATGCGCGATTGCGATAGGAGCCGGTAGATTTAAATCCGGATTATTCCCGTCTAAAGCCAATCTCACTTGTTCTCTGTTAAACCATTTAACGGACACCATTTCTTCATCATCCATATGTATATCTGTGGTTTGAGCTTCAGCAAGGCAGCCAATCATTAACGAATTTGGAAACGGCCACGGCTGTGAGGAGTGGTAAGTAACGTTTTTAATTTTCAATCCTGCTTCTTCCATGACTTCTCTTGCTACAGCTTCTTCTATGGATTCTCCTTGATCCATGAACCCTGCTAAGGCTGAATAAGTATTAGTTTGTGATAACCTGCCCCTAGATTGGCCTAATAGGCAGTACTCGCCATCTGTTACAACCATTATGATGACCGGATCCGTCCTTGGAAAGGTCTCATTGTTGCAAGATGAACATTTTAGTACTTGCCCTCCTCGAAATATGTTGTTGGGCTTACCACATACAGAGCAAAATTTGTTTTTGTTGTGCCAGTTTATTTGAATTCTTGCTTGCGCGATGATACCTGTGCTTTCTGATGACAAAAATCCTGCACATGTTCTTGCATCTACGAATTCATATTGAGGCTCACTGACTAGATTTGAAGCACTATTATGTGAAATAGATAATGCGAAGTGTGTGACATCATCTTGTATCCCCAATAATACAGGAGATCCTTCTATCTCTAATCGATGGATGTTTTGTTGAGGCATCCAGGCTAAACTTTTGTTTTTAGAGGAACTGTCGATGAGTATATTTAGGTCATTTACAATCATAAATTTGCTATTAGGATTATCTATTTGACCTGAAATCCATTGTTCATCCCGCCGCTCTGATTCACCTCTATTCAATGGATTTTGTGAAAAAGTGTGTTTGAATTTAGATATTGATTCAGTTTTCATTGGTATACACAGCTCTCAAATTTTATACGTACCTTACTGGAATTTAGTATGTATTTCAATGGTCTAAACAGTTGTCCGTATGCGCTTTCGAGATAGGGGTGACAGAAGAAACAGGACTGCTAGGAGCGTGATCCCTAGTGTGCCGTTAATGCCAACTGCATTGGTCACACCGAAATGATTGCTCCAAAAACCTACAATCAGTCCACCCATTGAACAAATACCTATGCACTGACCCAATGTTCCGAGAACCGAGCCACGATGCTTCAAATCAGCTTCAATTACTATAATAGAGGTTTGCATTGAGCTGAATAATGAATTGCCTAATCCTCCTAAGAATAAACACATGTAAGATAGTAGGTATATATCTGATAGAGAAAATAGTAAGGCCGATAGTAACTGAATGAATATTCCAGTTATGAATAGTCTTCCTTGGTATTGGATATTACCAATGTTGGTTAGTACCAGTGCTCCAACCAGGGTACCAACCCCGAGAGCTGAAATTAACAATCCAGTAAAGAAAGGACCAGCGTTCAGATGTTCCTCAGCGATGACTGGATAGATTCCTTCAGAGCTAAAAGCTAAGCCATTGTAAATTATACTTCCAATAAAAACTCCTAAAATCATCTTGTTGCTGAATCCAGCTTTAAATCCTGTAATAATTGATTGTTGGATGTCATAAAAGTGGATTTTAGTAACATTATATTGAAATGTAAAAAATGAAACGAATAGTAAAGATATAGAATAGATAATTAACACCAAGATCATAGCGCCAGTGTATCCTACAGTTGCAATGAGAGAGCCTGCGAACAATGGCCCAGAAATTTTGCCAAAAGTATTTGTGATTATTTCAAGGGACATAGCAGTGGACATGTTCTCAGACTTAGCAACATCATGTATAGAAGTTCGCCGTGCTGCGAAATCCATGGTATAGCATAAGCCCAGTCCGAATGATAATAGCTGTAACTGCCATATAGCTATGGAATTAGTTAATAGAAGAAGTAGTATTATTCCCGAAATCATAACGCTAGTCGCACGAGTGCCCATCATGAGATATTTTCTGTTCAAATGGTCGGATAAGAAACCAGAAATTGGAGCCAGAATCATCATTGGTATCCATCTTAAAACGAAAATACTCGCGACGTAGAACGCAGATCCTGAAATATCAAACACCAATAGTGCAAGGATGAGAGCGTCACCCCAGCGGCAGATATTGTCGAAGCACCCTGATAACCACAGAAACCTGAAATTAGAGTTACTGATTAAAGTGCGCTTGGGACTAGCCTTTGTGTTTTCTGATGAAGTCATGTTGAATACAGGTGCCCTATCTTATCATAAATAAGCGTTATTCATTACAAGTTACAAAACTATGATTGGTGTAATATTATCTAACGAATTTATATTTATGTATTGAGGTTTAGTCCATCTATGCTAGAACACAAAGGATTTCGATGGGGTTACGTATTCTTGACAGCTGCAGCTTATATTTCTCCAGAGGATGTACAAACTTTGATGAAGCAAGCAGTAGAAATGTTTCTGAATGATGAATATTCAAGAGATATAATCGGAGACTCTTTTGAAGGTCAATTGTTTACGCAAAAAAAATATGAACTTATTGGTGAAATCGGTGGACAGAGATTCGACGCCGAATTAGAAACTGAATCAGGACGAGACAAAGCGTCATTCTTGGTTAGCGAACAAACACAAGGAGTGGGGTCTTCGATATCTATGAATTAATAATTAATTCATAAAATACCCACCACTGACGTTGATTGATTGCCCAGTAATGTTGAGTGCATAATCCGATGCTAAGAAACAGGCGAGATTACCGATATCTCGAGGTTCCTGAGGTCGTCCCAATGGTATTTTTTCTGTGACGTAGTTCAAAAATAATTGCTTAGGATTTAATTCTTCTGGATTAGGAGACATACTTCTCCTATTTCCGATTCTTTCCCAAATTGGTGTCCACAATAAACCAGGACAAATTGCATTTACATTGATATTGTATTTCGCTAATTGCATAGCATGCGATTGTGTAAGGTTGATTACGCTTGCTTTTGAGACATTGTATGGGGGGTTTCTCTCACTACCTTGACGGCCTGCTATTGATGCTATATTGATAATCTTGCCGTACTTATTAGCAATCATTGACTCCTGTACACATTCTGTCATTTTTACTATACCTTTAACGTTTACTTCAAAAATTAAATCCCAGTCTTCCTCGTTAGGATTTTCTCGGGATTCCCAGTTGGCAGACCCTACTGTTCCGGCATTATTTACTAATATATCTATACGCCCGTGCTCTGATAGCACAGATTCTATACAGCGTTTAACTGAATTTATATTTGTAACATCAACATCAATAGGACGAGATTTCAGGTCTAGGGATTCCAATTGTTCAGAGACTGTAATTGCGTTTGCTAAATTCAAATCAGCAACTATAACGGAGGCTCCATTCTCAGCTAGAGTAGTTGCGATACCTTCTCCGATCCCACTGGCTGCTCCAGTGATTAGGGCAACTTTGTTAGTAACATTCATAAGGCGCTCCTTCTCTTAATGTAACAGGATTATAAACCAAATATTTGGTAAAAATAATTTACTGTGAATTACAGATTATGGATCGTAAATAGTTTGTATGTTATATTTCCTGCGACCGGTCTATTTTACATAATATGTGGAGAGAGTAATGTATTTGATTAGAAGAATTTATAAAACTAAACCCGGCGAAGCTAGGAAAGTCGCGTCTTTGGTACATAAACAAGCAACGATTTATCATGAATCAGGGCATAGGCCTGAATTTAGGATTTCTTTTAACGGGTACACTTTGCCGGGGGAAAATAACACTGTATTTTTGGAATGGATAGCTGACAAGATAGAATCTCCTATGAGAAAAGGGAATAATATCCCACCAGAAGTTTTTGAAGTGGGTGCTGAAGTTAGAGAATTAATAGAATCCCAGCGGATTGAATTTATGGAATATCTCAGTGATGACAAGATACTGAAAGATTAATTGATTTTGAGAGGAATGTATGGATTTTGGATTAAATGGTAAAAGAGCCTTTGTAGCGGGGGCGGGGCGGGGGATTGGTAAAGCGATTGCAATAGAATTAGCAAAAGAAGGCGTTGATTTGGTAATAGCTTCAAGAAGTATTGATCAATTAGAACAGACTGCAACCGAAATTAGTGCGAATTCGGACGTGAAAGTGTTTCCGTTATCTGTAGATGTTACAAAGACGGACCAAGTTAACGAAGCTTTCTCTAGAACTGAAGAGTTATTGGGTGGTCTGGATATCTTGGTGAACAGTGCTTCTCTTCCTGGAGGTTCTCCTTCAGCAGTGGGATACATAGAAGGTGTTGATGAAAATGAATTGATCAACGATTTTGACGTTAAATTTGTTGGAGCTCTACGGTGTTGTAGAGCGGCAATACCTCTATTAAAGAAACAGGGGTGGGGTAGGATCATCAACATTAGTGGTGCTAATGCCAGAAATGCGGGTAACCTGAGTGGCGGAGCACGGAACGTTTCACTTGTACATATGACCAAGACTTTATCAACCCAACTTGGTAGGTTTGGCATCACTGTGAACTGCATACATCCTGGAACTACTCGGACTGAGCGAACAGAGGACCTATATAGCGCCAAAGGTGAAGAACATGGTTTGACCGCTTCAGAGATGGAAGCGAAAGAATTTGAATTTGGTTCAAGATCAGGGAATGCTATCTGCCGGATGGTTGATGCTTCGGAAATAGCCTACCTAACAGTATTTTTGGCTTCTGATAAATCTTGGTCTGTCACAGGAGAAGTTGTTACAGCTACAGGTGGGTCAGGTAATGCTGTCTACTACTGATGCCTAATTCGGTCTTTTGTACAATGCTATTGTGGCAATACTGAAACCAACTGCGATAAATAACGTACCAATAATAATATCCTGCATAGAAAAATTATATGTAAAGATATTATTGTGAAGTTCTGGATTCCATGGCCATATAGAAGGAGTGCTTCCCACGATTAATCCAATCATAATGGCAAAGAATATGTCCGTAGCTTTGTAATATATGTTTGTTAATATTCTAGACATAGTGAATATGCTTATAATCGCTCCCGAGGCAACGCAAGCGATTACTCCGATCTCTAAGTTACTGACTGATTTAACGATATCAGTGTATATGCCCATAGTTACTAAAATAAGGCTTCCTGAGATTCCGGGAAGTATCATGAAGCATCCCGCAATCAGGCCTGCTAACAAATATATTGTGTATGAGGGCGTAAAATTTGTTGGCATCAGTGCTTGAATTAATAATACTATGGCTACTGACACGATAAGGGACAACATTTCGTTTAATCTTATCTGTGATATGTTCATAGCGAGCAATAAAGCAGTTCCACATAAGAGTCCAAATAGTGTTCCATAGAAAGCTATTTGGTGATCTGATAACAATATAGATATCATTTCTGACATACCGTATATACCTATTGGTATTCCTAGAACGATTGGTATGAGAACCTTTCCATTGATATGAACTAAACCGTTCTTGAATTTGAATTGCAATATTAAGAGGATAAATTTGTGATCTATGGACTTGATGCATCTGATTAAATCAGTATAAATACCAGTCATTAGAGCGATAGAACTGCCGGATATACCAGGTATTATGTCAGCACTTCCAATCAGAATCCCTTTGACAAACAATCGCAAGTAGTACAGCAAAACTATTCCTTGATTTATTGGGTCTGATAATTATATTTCATTGATGAAATAATCGAGTTTATAAACTTCATCGAATTCCGGAATTTCCGGAGTATCAGGAGCTTGCTTTCTGAAATCTTCCCATCTGAATAATGAACTCTTCTTTCCACGACAGTCATCGTATATGCAGGAGTCAGGGTTTTCTTGAGGGAAGGCTCTTTCGCAACTTGAACACCAATAATGGTTTGTCATAATACGTACCTTTATATTTATATATTTAATTTGGTGCGAAGCTAGACCTAGCTTGAACACCCCATCTACCATTTCTATCATTTACTATCCAAAGGGACCGTTGTGATGTAATGAGGTCATTGGTTTCTGTATAACGTGACCATTGTATGAATATGTGTGCCTTATTGTCGCTGGCATGTATGGGCTCAGTCCAATCAAGTACGGTGTGATGCCAGTCATTGCCCGCTCGATTATAGAAATCAGACAAATATTCATTTTCTAGTTCTTCTCTAGAATTGTAAACTAACATGTCAGATTCAGAGATCCTGATATGAGGGATATGAAATAGATCTAACAACCCCTGCTGATTTCCTTCGTTTAGCTTATTTATGTTTTCAGTAATGATATTTATAGCGATTTGGGCTGTAGTTTTATTTATTGAAAATATCTCCTGTCCTTTGGAGCAACCAAAATTAGATCGTCCTTGTGCAGCCCACACGTCATTTTGTTTATTTATTACCCAAAGAGCTTTTTCACGTGTAAGTAATGTATCGTCTTTGCTATACCTAGAAAACTGCATAAATATATGGGCTTTCGTTTCAGTTGCATATATTGCCTCGGTCCAATCAATTACAGTATGGTCCCAGTCCTGTCCAGCTCTTCTGTAGAAGTCCTGCCAATATTTACTTTGAAGTTCTTCTGCTGTGTGATAAATCAATGTTTCAGATTCTCCAATGATTATATGAGGAGCATGGAAAGTACTAAGTAATCCTTTTGTATTTCGTTCATTGAGCATTTGGATACTTTTAATAATTACATTAGTAGCCATTTCGGCACTCTTTTCATTGATCATTGGAGCACTCCTCCATAACAATATAGCACTTGGATAAACTTACGAGTATTTTACGTTCCTTTCAACATTCGTCGGATCTCTTGCCTTATTTGGAGGGCTGATTTTACTTGTAACTGGTCGTCGTAAAAACTACCTCCTTTTACTACAAACATACGAAAGAATTTCCCAAAAGATAGTGAAGAGCCTTCTTCAAAACTGTCTTCGTCATACATTGTGTCTTTGTCTTCTACTGATAGAGGGTCGTATTTCTTGGTAGGTTCCGGAGTTTCTGGCCAAGATGATAAATCGGATATTGTAGAATTTACTATATAATTCCTGTAAGCAATCCAGTAACACCAGGATGCGAGAGAGTCAGAGCAATCCTCATATGGGCACTCGGCGCGATTTGATTTGAGTGAAATTGGAACTTTGGTTTCTATTTCGGTTTTGTATTTGAATACATCGTATCCCGATTTACGGAGGTCTTCTTCATTTGTTATCGGTAATGTAACTTGAAATGCTCTAAAGCACCCCATACAGAAAAGCCAAACGATCATTATAATTTCCTATAGGTATCGGTGGTGAATTCGGTGAAAGTTGAAATTTCACCCTTGCTTTGGTTTTGCTTTATTTGTCTGGATCTATCTCTAGACCCTTTCATTTTTTGTTCGGTTAGGTTATGGAAACAAGCCGGACAGGATACACCTGCTTCGTAGTATTCAGACTCTTGATCTCTGTGTGATATTGGTTCCCGGCAGCCATTACATAACTCATAGCTCCCAGGTTCAAGGTCATGAGTTACAGATACCCTGTTATCGAATACAAAACATTCGCCATCCCACGTGCTATCAGATGGCTTTATAGATTCTAGATACTTGAGGATTCCTCCATTCAATTGGTAAACATCTTTGTGCCCAAGGGAGTTTAGATACATAGATGCTTTTTCGCAGCGAATCCCTCCAGTGCAATACATCGCGATTCTTTTATTTTTGTATGAATCTAATTTTGAATCTATAAAATCTTTAAACTCCGTAAATGAGTTGGTGTTTGGGTCAATAGAATTTCGGAAGGCCCCAAGTTTGGTTTCGTACTTGTTCCTAACATCAAGGATTATTACGTCATCTCCCCGAATTAATTGTTGCCAAGCTTCTGGATCTAGGGAATTTCCTCTGGAAGTATTGGGATTAATAGATTTCCCATAGAAAGTTATGATTTCTTTTTTCACTTTTACTTTCAAGCGATAAAAAGGCATTATTGTAGCTCGTGATATCTTTACGTTATTGTTAGCAAATCCTTGTTGAGTTAAGCATTGTTGGAAAGAGTGGATGTCTTCACTTAAGCCACATACTGTTCCGTTTATCCCTTCAGGTGCTACGATCACAGTACCACGTATTTTGGAATCGGTACAAAATGATTTCAGTGTAGTACGTAGTTGACGAGGTGATCTAATGTGCTTAAATTCGTAGAAAGCTAATATTGTGAATTTATTTTCGTTCATGGTTGAATTACGACATATAACCTTTTAACGAATTATACAAATTTACTTATCTGTTTTATAGTCCATCAATGTTTTTAGATTGTGCTCAATCTTTCTAATTGATTTTTGAGAATTGTAGATTACAATTGTCCCAAAGCTTGGTGTTTTGTTCAAAATGCCTGAATTTCTACAAATATAGAGGACTCTATGAATTATTGGACTGATGACCAACTGGAATCGATTCGATTAATGCTCAATCCTAAATCGATGGCTATAGTGGGCGCCACACCTAGGATGCAATACGGAGGGCGGTTCCTAAATGCCGCTTTGCGAGGCAAAGATAAAGTTAATATATATCCGGTGAATCCTAGATATGAAGAAATTCAAGGTTTGAAATCATACCCAAGTGTTACAGACCTCCCTGAAACACCAGACGTGGTAGGAATTGTTATTCCTTACGACAATGTATTAAACGTACTCAAAGAAAGCCACGCGAAAGGAACTAGAGCCGCGGTCGTGATATCCGCTGGTTTTTCAGAAAGAGGAGAGGAAGACAGAGCTGATTTACAAGCTGAGCTTACACAGTTTTGCAGAGAGTCAGGTATACGTATGTCCGGACCTAACTGTTTAGGATTAGCAAACATTAAAGATGGCATCTGGGCCAGTTCGTCGTCGAGAGGGGTTGCTGGGTTAAGTGGGAATATCGGTTTGATATGCCAAAGTGGAGCATCCGCATTTGGTCCATTTTTAGTTAGAGCAGTAGATGAAAAGATAGGATTTAGCTACATAATATCTACGGGTAATGAAGCAGATTTGGATTTTTGTGACTTTGCACGTTATCTAATTGATGATGAAAGTACGGATGTTATTGCGGGTTTTGTTGAAGGGTTCAAAGACGGGAAGAAATTCTTAGAAGTGGCCAAATTGGCTTTAGAAAAACGTAAACCCATTATATTGATTAAGATTGGCAAATCCCAATTTGGAACTAAGGCTGCTAAATCTCATACAGCTGCATTGACTGGTGAGGACGAAAATTATGAAGCAGCATTTTCGCAGTATGGAGTAATTAGGGTCCAAGATTACGATGATTTGTTGCAAATTTCTAATTTGTTTGCTCAAACCGGAAAGTTAAATAGTGAAGGAATTTCTGTGGTGTCACATTCTGGAGGAATCAGCTCACTGACTGCGGATATGTTGGGGCAGGCTGGATTGGATTTGCCAGAATTAGATGCTAAGTCAAGAGATGGTATAAATGAAATACTACAAGGGAGAGGTTGGGCCTCCAACCCGTCCGATGTAACAGGTTTTGCTAATAGTGATTCCTTCCCCGCTATTATGGACAATATGATATCTGGCGATAATATGGGTTGTTTAGTAGTTGCAAGTGCAGGGGGAGAAGAACAAATAAATCAGGTGATAGAAGCTAGAAATCGGTATTTAGAAGGTCCTGTAGAGAAACAAAAACAGTTGGTGTATTTGTGGACTGGAAGTAGAGTAGAAGAATCTACTTTACAGAAGCTACAATCAGCAAAAATACCATTGTTTTATACTCCTGATAAATTGGGATATGCACTGAAACATCTAGTTGACTATCACAAACGAGCAGACTACGTCGCCCAATTTGGATCTGACAGTGAGTTCGAGTTAGATGAAGGCCGAGTCAAGTCGGTGACTCACGTTAAATCTTTACCATCGTCTTCCCAACTTTCTGAAAATGAATCGAAGATACTGATAGAGAATTGGGGCATCGTCACACCTGAGAGACGATTAATACAAACAGTTGAAGAGGCTATTGTCGCCGCGAAAGAGATAGGTTTCCCGGTGGTAATGAAAGTTGATTCTAGTGATATATTGCACAAGACTGAAGCTGGTGTTGTGAGACTCAATATTTCCAATGAAGCTGAAGTGGCATCAGTATTCGAAGCTATTATGAATTCAGCACGTAAAGTCGTTGATAGCTCAAAAGTAAATGGGGTTTTAATTGAAGAGATGATAGTGGGAGGAGTTGAGGTCATGGCAGGATTGACTGTTGACGAGCAATTGGGTCCGGTAATCCTATTTGGTTCAGGTGGGACTAGCGTAGAAGTTTATAAAGATGTTACAAGACGTATTTGTCCTATATCCAAGCAGGATGCTTTAGAAATGATTGATGAGGTTAACGCCTCTGTATTGTTGAAAGGGTTTAGGGGGGATGCCATTAAAGATATAGAATCTTTGGCAAATCTATTAGTTAACTTATCCCAGATTGGTGCATCATTAAGTGATAAGATCAAAGAATTAGATCTGAATCCAATTATGGTATTGAATAAAGGTGTTAAAGCAGCAGATGCTCTGGTGATTTTGTGAGTCATAACGGATTCTGACTAATGGACGATAAAATTGTATCAGAGGAATCATATTGGCTAAAAAACCCTGCTAATGTTCAAAGATGGAAAGATCGCGGAGGAACTTGGGTGCGGTCTGATGGTACTCCGAAGACGGAACTTGAAGTGGCGGAAGAGATTCGTAGAATGATTGAAGTAGATCCTTTTGTTTAATTAAATTGGGATCATACGAATATACGAAACGCGAATAGAAACACAATAAGGAACACCGCAAAAATAATTCCAAATATAAAGCAGCCTAAATGCAAGTGATTCTCCAATTTTCGATATACTTTTATTTTAATATAATTCGGTACATAATTGTTACATGAGTAACGGCGTTAATCCCAAGTTAGCAGTGTTTCTGTCAACTCTATTTTGGGGAACTTACTGGATTCCAGTAAGACAGATTGAATCATTAACAGGTTCTCCCTACATATCATCTGTAGGGTTTTTTATTGCAGCCTTTGTGAGTGTTTTATTTGTACTTAAGACGCCCACATTATTTAAATCTCTAGATAGAAACAATGTGTTCGGTTGTATATGTGTATCCGCAGCTATATCTTTATACACTCAAGGAATTCTTCATACTTCTATAGCTAATGCTGTGTTGTTATTTTATTTATCGCCAGTTTGGGGAATATTTATTGGAAGGATATGTGCTCAGATCAGAATAACGGCAGACAGGATAGCTGCTGTGGGATTAGGATTACTTGGATTGATGCTTATACTCGGTTTGGGAGATTTAGGATTCCAAGGGATGACTGGTAATATCATGTGTATATCTAGTGGGTTTTTGTTCTCTATTGCCGTGACATTTTTCAATGCCGCGTCCCGGGTTAATACCTGGATAAAATTGGTGACAATTGCTCCGCTTTGTGGAATGTTTATTATCCTGTCTGGTCTAATATCAGGTGAAGCAGTAGGTTTAACAATAAATAGCCTAGATTTGGATAGCATATTATGGTTGGTCATGTTTGCAACAATATGGGTTACCTTACCATTGTGGCTTATAATCTATGCAGTACATGCACTTGACGCTGTTAAAATGGGACTTGGAATGATGTTTGAGATAGTGGTGAGCTTAGTCTCTGCGTTTCTTTTGAGTAACGAGCAGATTACTTCACGCCAAATGGTCGGAGCCTTATTTGTGACAGGGGCATCATTGGTGGATGTGTTTGGATTAAGATTTTGGAATTTTAATAAACATCCAAAAAACTGATGCTATAAATACCATTGCAGCTGCGTAATAGAAGACATATGTAATTCCGAATGAGTCGAGTATTATTGCCGCAATTATTGGTGAAGGCAGAGTAAATGCTTGTCTAAATAAGCTTTCCACACTTGTGCTTGTGCCTTGAAGTTGAGAAGATGCGACATCTAATATTGCGGCGGTGCTAATGTTACTCGTTCCGTAGAAGAACATTCCCATTATTGCAATGATAATTCCTAATATTATTGGGTTTGGGGCGAGAGGGAGTAAAAAGTAGCAAATAGCTAGTACTAAGAACGCTGGGAGCACAACAGTTTTTCTGCTGAATTTATCTGATACGTATCCCATTATTGGCTGAGAGACTATTCCCATAACGTACAACAATGCCCAGTTTATGCCGTACCACACAGAAGAATATCCTAGATATTCTATAAGATAGATACCTAGGAATGTGAATATTGCAAATCTGGCCATCCCTGCGAAGCTACTTCCAAGCATTATGGTGAGTATGTATGGATTTTTCACTAGAGTGCCTATTCCTGATATATAGGATGATAATTTAGGGGATTCCCTATATGTATTAAAATGATTCTTTGTGGCAATGAAAACTATGATTCCTAATGGTATGGCTAGTGCGAATTGAATAGTTGATAAGTATACCCAGCCAACAGAAACCAATATGACTCCTATCAATACTGGCCCTATTGAGTCTCCTATGCTAGCTCCTACTCCATGCACAGCTAGGGCAAACCCGCGTTTATCTGGAAAGAATGTGGACAAAGAAGATTGTGCAGGGGGGTACCATAAGGCTGATGCCAGCCCTAAAACCATAAATCCTAGAATGACAAATAGATAATTGGCGAAAAAGCCCACGAAGAAGTATGCTAAACCGCATAGCCCTACGGCACCACCTAAAATTATCGCTCGGTGTTTGTAATATTTGTCCGCAACTATTCCTGAAGGTACTGTTAGGCCGCCGCTTGCTACCTCATTCGCAGTGAAAATAGTCCCGTATTCCACGTTTGATAACTCAAGATCCTGCTTTATAAAGGGGAGAATGACTGGCATCATTTGTTTAAACCAATGGATTCCAGTGTGTCCTATAAATAAGAAAATCAGTAGGATTCGTCTTTGTTTTTGAATAATAAGTTCTGTCATTTAAATGATCTGTTATTAAATTATTCAGGCATTATAGTTTATATTTCCAAATATTCATATTATTTGGTTTTTTTGATAGTTATCGTTCGTGAGATCTTATCTCTATAGGTGGAATATAGCAGTGCAACCAAAAATAGCAAAGACGACAACAAGACAACGGATGCGCCGGAAGCGATATCTAAATAATAACTTAGATAGATTCCAAACAACCCGCATAACCCCCCGATAATTGTGGAATATATCAACATGTATAGAAAATTATTTGTGAGTAATCTAGAGACCACAGCTGGTATAACAACCGCAGCGGCGATAAGGGTCACCCCTAAAACTTGCATTGATACGACTATAGTAGCGGCAAGAGTCATTGAGAACATTACGTCTATCCATAGGACAGGAACACCGTAATATTTGGCTACCTCATAATCGAAGGTTGCAAATAATAGTTGCTTGTAAAATACTAAAACAATTGTTAACGCAGATAAGGTAACGAATATAACTGCTATGAGATCAGCATTAGTTATCCCCAGTACATTACCAAATAAAGCTGCATCAAATCCCCGTGTGAACGTCTTGAACCTACTGATGATAGCTATTCCAAGTGCAAAGCTCGCAGTTGTGATTATACCTATAGCAGCGTCTGCTCCGATGGTTTGCTTCTTAGTTGCTAAATTGATCAGGAGAGCTGAAATGAATCCCCAAACACTTGCACCTATAAAAAAATTGATAGACATTAGGGACGATACGACTGCTCCGCCGAAAATTGCATGTGATAACCCATGCCCAATATAAGACATTCCTCGTAACACTATATATACACCGATGACCCCGCATAACATTCCTACTAGCAGGGCACAAATCATGGCTTTAACAAAGAACTCATACTGTAGGGGCTCTAATAACGTGAAAATAATTCCTCCTGTATATGCATGGTGATTAACTCACAACATCTCAATTACAAATTTGTTTCCTTCATGGTCTATTGTTTTCACAGCGGCACCGTAGGTAGCATAAAAATTGTCTTCAGTGAATATTTCTTTGGGAGGACCATCGGCGATGATTGAATTTTTTAAACAGATGACTCTGGGTAATTGAGATGCCACCGAATTTATTTCATGAGTGGTCATTAATATTGTGACACCCTGGTGATTCAGTGAATTCAGAATACCCATGATCTCTTCTTTGGTGCGAATATCCACTCCGCTTGTAGGTTCATCAAGTATTAGAATGTCAGGGTTTGACACAAGTGCCCTTCCTAAGAAAGTTCGTTGCTGTTGACCACCTGACAATTCTCTGATTTGTCTGTTCATGAGATCTTCTAGCCCTAGTCTATTACTAACCGCATCGACGGCTAGTTTTTGTTCTTTGTTAATCCACGGGAAATACTTGCTGGTACGTATTACTCCCATTCCAATTAGTTGCCGTACAGTAATCGGGAAATTCCAATCTATGGTTTCCAATTGAGGAACATATCCAATATTTAGTCCATGGTTATTGTTATTCGTACCGTTAATAATGATTGTTCCATTGTATATACGGATATCCCCAAGAACAGATTTCAATAACGTGGTTTTGCCAGAACCGCTTGGGCCTAGCATACCTACGAATTCTCCTCTGTGAATTATTAAGTCGATATTATTTAAGGTTAATTCACCGTTATATCCACCACTAACGTGATCAAATTTGATTAAATCATCCGATATTTTGGTTGAATTATGGTAAAGCATATCTATTGAGGGTAGGTAGTTTTGCTGTGACCTTCGAAAGTGGGAGAAACGTCGAAATCTTGGATTCCTGTGGTATCTCCTCCAAGGCCTCGTACTATAACTTCTAAATCATAAATAAGCAATCCAAAATAGGAATGCCCCGAATCTCCGGGTTCTCCAGGGAGGTCATCGTCCCTCAATTCATCTATGTAGGTGGCGTTTGATTCTTTAGCCAGCTGAGTCAAGATAGGACTGGGGAAAACTTCAGAACCGAAAATGGCTGGTACATTATATTTGTTGATTTGCTTTATAAGCTCTATGACTTCTCTAGGAGTGGGTTCGGAGAAGTCTGAAGGTTGTATGGCGCCGATAATTTCCAGTCCATATCTTTCGGCAAAATACGGGAACGAGTCATGATATGTAAGTAACTTGCGATTTTGAGAGGGGATGGTACCTACAGATTTTCTGATCAAGTGATCTAAGTCCATAATACGCACCTTGAAACTATCAAAATTCCTTTGATAGTAATCGCGATTATCCGGATCCAATTCAGAAAATCGATTCTTTATCTCTTCAGCAAATGTAAGTCCTAATATAGGATCTGTCCATGTGTGAGGGTTTGGATGACCATTTTCTTTAGGAAACGAAAAATCATATTTGTAATTGCTTTCAGGAATATGTAGATCGGCTAGTAATACGATGTCAGTATCATCTTTCTTGCTATTTTGGGATAGTTCAATAACATTGGTTTCTAAATTGAATCCATTTACAATGATAATATTCGCTTTTTCTAGGATTGTTACTACAGATGGTGGCGGATCAAATTCGTGAGAATTTTCTCCTTCAGGCACTAATCCGATTACTTCAATTTTGTTTCCTGCGATAGATTCTGCGATGCTTGTAATGGGTGAGATGCTTGTCACTGCAACCAAGTCGCTATTTGCAGTGCTATTACCGCTACACCCTATCACTGTTAATAGAGCAACAAATAGTGCGAGTTTGTAGATGTGGGACATTTTTATTCCTTTGCCTGGTGCTGGTTCAATATCAAAAAAAAAAAACTTGCCCGTCGGCAAGTTTCAGATGTTGTCATTATTCTGTATTGCGCAGACTAGACTTCCTTCTTAACCCTGGTTCCTGACTCACAATTTTCATTGATTACAGTGGCGCAACCGTGGCGGATTTTAACCACCTTCCCAGAAGATAAGACTTATTAAATTTGACTCATAATATCATGTTTATTAAGGATACTTCAACTGGATGCAGTGCTTAAGTAAGAGTTTGTTTGAACCAATTGGCTGTGCAATGTGGAGGAGAGTAATAATTTCTGTTAGTTGTGTTTTTGAGGTGGTGTAGGGACGATGCCATTGAAAATTGGCTGAGTAATACGTCATTAACATTTTCGGGTAATTCCCTTAGAGCTACATCCAAGATTTCGTTATACTTAGTTCTGTCAGGATTTTTCATGGCTTCCATTAATGTAGTGGCCAATATAGGGTGAGAGGTGATGTCTTTACCTTCAATCTGGGCCTGTTTATTCAGATAGAATTGGGTATCTAGCAAGGTTTTTTCAACCCCTGATATCACCCCGATGTTGTTACTGTTTTCTAGAATTGCATTGAGTACAGGTTCATAAGATGATGTGAGAGGCACACCTACAATTTTTTTCGCATAATCTACCACTGGTGCAAATACTGAACAGGCTAAACCTATTGCATCTGCACCAGAATTTTCTGCGTATCTTATGAGCTCGACCATTCGTGCGTTGAGTGCGGGGGTTAACTCCCCAGAGAAGTCTTTAAATAAAGCTTCATCGAATAATGTTATTAGTTCAGCTTCAGGATAGATTTCGTTAAATGCTAGTTTGGTAGGGTCTATCGATTCTGGTAATGCGTGTATTATTACTACTCTCATGAGTCCTCGTTGATGTGATTCGTAATAATTGTAACTTGAATTCGTAAATATGAACAGAATGAATTTAAGATAATGTTTTCGTGGTTTACTTGCAAACTAGTAGCTATATAATGAATAGCACTTGAAATATGAGGATGGAGTATGAATGCTATCGATGAAATAGTTAAAGGTTCAGTAGATATCCACGTCCATTTCAGCCCAGACCCAAGAGTAGAAAGGCGCAGTAGTGCCATTGAAATTGTCGAACAGGCTGCTTTTATGGGAATGGGAGGGTTGATTTTGAAATCACATGAATATCCTACTCAGCCATTAGCATATACAGTTGGGCAGTTATACCCTGATTTTCATGTGTTAGGCGGTATATGTGCTGATTATGAGATCGGAGGCCTCAATCCATCTGCTGTAGATGCTTCTGCGAAAATGGGATCAAAAATTGTTTGGATGCCCACTTATTCTGCGAAATCCGACCGACAGTACAGAGGATTAGATGGAGGAATAAGCATAATTGATGATGATGGGAAGCTAGTGTCAGAAGTGTATGACATCTTAGATATTGTTAAGGAATATGACATGGTATTGGCTACTGGTCATATCTCGACGATGGAGTGTTTCTCTTTAGTTGAAGCAGGGATTGATGCTGGAATAGAAAGGATGGTACTAACTCATGGAACAACCTCGGCCCATTGGACAGGTATAACAGTGGATCAAATGAAAGAAATTGCAGATAAAGGTGTGTTCGTTGAACATTGTATTCATGTGATGATGCCAACAACTTATAGGTTGGATCCAAAAGAATTAATTTCTGCTATGTATCATATAGGAATTGAACGTTCGATTATTAGCACTGATTTCGGGCAGAATTATCATCCGATGCCGGCAGAAGGATTTAGAATGGGTATGGGGCTTCTAAAAGAAAGCGGTATGACAGAAGACGACATATCAAAAGTTGTCAATGCAAATCCAAGGGCATTGTTGGGGATTTAACGCTCAGGACTTAAAAAATTCTCGAAATTCAGCACATGTTTCATTCGGAAGCTCTTCAGGAATGAAATGGCCACAATCCAATGAATGCCCAGATACATTATCAGCATAATCCTTCCATACAGTGATGACATCGTTATTTCTCCCCATGTGTCCGACACTACTCCAAAGTACTCTTAACGGCATTCTTAATTTATTGGCGAAATCTTCCTCATCGTGCTCTAAATCGATCGATGCTCCGGCTCTGTAGTCTTCACACCATCCGTGGATCGTACCTGGATCGGTGCCGCACCTCACGTATTCTGATATCGATTCAGCAGTAAAGCAGCCCTCATTGATATATTTCAATCTAGATTTGACATAATATTCCCCCGACCCTCCTATCAAGGTTTCGGGGAATGGTTCCTCTTGAATAAGAAAAAACCAATGGTAACTACTAGTTGCCATTGACTGATTGACCTGTTTGAACATCTCTCTTGTGGGTATGATGTCTAACAATATTATTTTTTCTACTTTTTCTTGATTGTCTTTGGCTAGCCTATGAGAGACTCTTGCTCCTCTATCATGTCCAGCAAGGAAAAACTTGGAATGGCCCAAATATTCCATTACTTCTACTTGATCCTGTGCCATCGCTCGTTTTGAATAGTTATAATGCAAGGGGTCACTGCCGATTTTCTCACTGTCTCCGTATCCTCGAAGGTCCGGGATTACCAAAGTAAAGTCTTTCGCCAATTCGGGCGCAACTTTGTGCCACATCGTATGAGTTTCTGGGAATCCATGTAGCATTAGTAAAGGAGGACCTTCACCTCCTACAACGGCATTGATTTTGGCTCCAGAGGTGCTAATCGTATGTGTTGTAAAATTCTCAAACATTATATTCTCCTACTAACAATTCATAATCCAGATTTCGGTATTGTCTGGGATTGCGGTTTTATTGATATTAATCCTTCCGGGTACATTCATCTTGGGCTCATTGCGTGATTCCAACCACTCAGTTATGTTCAATAATGAATTTTGGTTGTGTGATATTCCCTCAATAAAATAGTGCATTGGGATCACGATCTTAGGTTTGATTGTTATTATCAGCTCCTCTATTTCTTCAAATGATAGCAAATGCCGTGTGTCATCTGAAGGAAGGAATAGAACATCAGGGTTACTTATTGAATCATGGATATTTCTTGGAATATTTGGCCTATTATCCCCCCAGTGAACGAAAGACATATCTGATGTTTCGATTTTATATATGATGTTGGGAAAATTCAATTTTCCTGAACGTCCAGCATGAATATCTTGAAATCCATGGACTGTTAATGAATTCGTTTTGAGAATTCCTGGAACTCTCAAAATCGACGATGTTTCTTCAAGAATATTAACCTCATCGTGATCAAAATGTGCATGGGTAATCAGGCATAAATCACAGTTTATCTGAGGTAAAAGCTTTGCAAACCAGATACGGTCGTATCGGTTCCGGTATGGATCAATGAGGATACGGAATCCATTATTGAACGACAAAAGGAAACAACTATGGCCATAATATTGAATCCTCACTTCAGGAATTGTGTCCAAATCGTACCTCATTATGTTATTGTGGGTAAGTTGTTACAGTGGAACGTATTGTAACCATGGATGATGCATTTGAATATACCTTACAAGTTTAGAATTTTGGTCTCGTGCTCGGCCACCGAATTTGCTAATGTGGCTACTGCCATGATTACATTGGCTGTTTTTATAGATGCGATGACTCATGATCTCAACTGGTCGAGAACTGCAATCTCTCTGCCTCCCACGATTGGTGCAATATTGGGAGCGTTATTAGCCCCTGTTTCTGGTCAGATAAATGATCGTATAGGATCTAAATATTTGATTATGATAACAACCGCAATCGTAGCTTTGTGCTGTGTTGTGATGTCATTTGTGCAAATTGGCATTATGATCGCTGTCGCTTTAACTGTTATGCGGATGGTAGACCAAGGTGGAACTAAAGTGTTCACAGCTGCAACTGTTACTAAGACCTTTGTTGCTAATAAAGGAATGGCTGTGTCAATTGTGTTCTTCGCGGGTTCTATCGGATGTATGCTACTGGTCCCAGTGATTTCATACGTGATTAATGAGTTTGGATGGAGGCAGGCTTGGTTGGGTCTTGGGGTATTAATGTTTTGTGGTGGGACGCTGGTTACGTTTGTTTGTGTGCCCTTTAGAAATCAACAGGACTCTATTGATACTGGGCAAAAAAATGGCTTGAAATTTGACCGTGATGATCTGAAAAAAGCGCGTAAATCGTTGTCTTTCGTATTGGTATTCGGATCGCTTTTCTTAACCGGTATAGCTACGGCAGGGACAATATTGCATGTGGTCTCATACTTAGGGGACAAAGGGTTTTCAAATAACGTTTCGGTGACTGCAATGAGTTTGGTAGCTTTTTCGAGTGCAGTGGGTTCGATTGTTTGGGGTAGACTCGGAGACAAATATAACACTAAATTAATTACTGTCATGACTTATTTGAGCTTAATTGTGGCGATATTATTTGTAATATTCCCTTTTAATAATTGGATTGTGTATGGAATGGGCTTGACGTTTGGGTTAGCAGGAGTAGGAATCAATACCTTGAGCGCTATTTTATTGGCGGATTATTATGGTCGTAACATATTGGCTTCAATATATGGTTTGAGTAGGACTGCACAAGTGCTTGGTTTCGCAATAGGAACTTAGTTTTCAGCCTTGGTGTACGACCTTACCGGAGCGTATGAGTTTGCTTTTATCACTTTCTTACTTATATGCACCATAGGTTTAGGACTTTTAGTGATTGCCAGAAAGCCAATTTAGATTAACTTGAGAATGTAATTTTCTAGGTAATTGCTTATAATGGTTTCAAATGTAGCCGAAGAAGACTAAGGAGTTGTTATGGCATTAGGATTACGAACTCATAGACCGCTGATTCAGGCATCGAGCCACTTAATATCTGCTGGACATAATTTGGCAGCAATGGCGGGTTACGACATATTGGAATCTGGAGGCAATGCGACTGATGCAGGTGTTGCTGCTGGATTAGTTCTTAATGTTGTATTGCCCCAGTTTACTAATTTTGGGGGAGTGGCTCCGATATTAGTCTATGATAATAAAAAGAATGAAGCTAAGAGTATTACAGGATTAGGGAGTTGGCCTCAAGCAGCTTCCATTGAATATTTCAATACTCATCATAAAGGAACTCTGCCTAAAGGGATCTTACGAACAGTGATGCCCTCAGCTGCAGACGCGTGGTTAACGGCCTTAAGAATTTATGGCACGAAAAGTTTTGAAGAAGTATCTGCATCTGCTATCAGAGTAGCTAAATCGGGATTTCCGATACATCATTCTTTGCATAATTTATTTGTCAAATATGAAGATAAGAACTCTTCGGAATTTTCTATACGACAATGGGCGAGTACAGAGAAAATATTTTATAAAGATGGTAAGACCTTGGAAGCTGGTGATATTTTAATTCAACCAGATTTAGCTAGGACATTCGAAAGACTTGTGGTAGCTGAACAATCTTGTCAAGGTACTCGAGAGGAGAAGATTTTAGCTGCACGAGATCTTGTATACAAAGGTGACATAGCTAAGGAAATGGCACGATTTTCCTCCGACAACGGAGGATTATTAACATTCGAAGATTTGAAATCTTTTAGTGTTCAAGTAAAAGATCCGTTAAGTGTAGATTATAAAGGGACAAAAGTGCTTTCTTCAGATACTTGGACCCAAGGCCCTGTATTGCTACAAGCATTAAATATAGTATCCGGGTTGGATTTAAAAAAAAATGGGACACAACACGGCTGCATACATTCATTCAGTAGTGGAGTCATTAAAGTTATGTTTTGCTGATCGACATCAATATTATGGAGATCCTGATTTTGTCGATGTTCCTATCAAAGGGTTGCTGGATTCTAGCTATGCCGATTTAAGGCGTTCATTAATAGATTTTGACCGAGCGATACAACGAATGCCGGATCCTGGGAATCCTTATGACTTTATGAATTCAAATACCATCCCAAAACCATATTTGCATCCAGAACCGGTCTCTGGCATAGCGGAAACTGATACAAGTTATATATGTGTGATTGATAAATGGGGTAATGGGTTTTCGGCCACTCCGAGTGATGGAATTGAAGGCGCTCCAATGGTTGAAGGACTAGGTTTTTCGATGTCAGCTAGAGGTTCTCAGGCTTGGTTAGACCCTGAGCATCCTGCAGCTATAATGCCGGGCAAGCGTCCTAGGTTAACGCCAACGCCAGGGATGGCATTCAGAAACGATAAACTTTGGATGACCTTTGGCACTCCAGGCGCGGATGTTCAATGTCAATCTATGTTGCAGCTGCTAATGAACGTTATTGAGTTCGATATGGATGTCCAGGAGGCAGTGGAGGCTCCTAGATTTGCAACTTGGAGCTTTCCTGCTTCTCATGTTCCCCACCCATACGAGAAGAATGTTGTAACATTAGAAGGAAGAATAGAAGATAAGTGTGCTGAGAATCTAGAAGGCCTAGGCCATGAGATCCAGATTTTGAATGACTGGGTGCCGAGGTTAGGGTCATTGTCTGCGATTGAGATAGATAGATCTCGAAACACGCTAAATGGTTCCTCTGATCTGAGACGTGAAAGCTATGCTATTGGCAGATAAACTTATTCTTGTATATTGAGGTAAAAGTGCAAACAGATTTTTTAGATAATAATGTGTTAGATCAGGCGAGATCAATTTCCCCGGGTCTGGCAGACCGTGCATATGAGGCTGATCAAGTTAAAAAATTGTCCCAACAAACAGTTGATGATGTTATTAAAACAGGAATGTTGGCTATGTCTATCCCAAAAACATTCGGTGGTTCTGAAGCGAATTTACTGACACGGTATGAAGTATTCAAGCATTTGGGATCTGCTTGCGCTGCTACTTCCTGGTGCATTGGTAACCACAATATGGCTTGTGCTAGGCTTTATTCTCTTATGGGTGAAAAAGCTTCTTACTATCTGACAGATGTCAGTGATAATGGATCAGTAATATCTCAAGGAGTGGTGCCGTCAGGGCAAGTATCTAAATCTTCGTCAGGGTACACATTGTCTGGTCATTGGCAATTTCTAAGCTTTTCTTTATATGCGAAGTGGATGTTGCTTTGTACTAAATTACCTACAGAATCGGACACTCCCAAAATAGGATATGTGATAGTCCCTGCGGACCTACCAGGACTAGAACTCCAAGATACATGGCATACAATGTCATTGAAGGCTAGTATGAGTAATGATTTGCTAGTACAAGACGTGCCTATCGATGAAAATTGGATTATGGAAAACAAACCTGTAGTTAAAGGGGATGATGTTCCGTTTGCATTACGGAATCCAGCTGGATTCAGCTTAGGGCCTGCGGCTACAGTCTTGGGTGTGGCTGAGGCTGCTATTGAAGAAACGATTCAAGTTGCCAACTCGACAAATGTATCTACTGGAGGACTATCGAATACAGTAACTGCGGATCCTATTAAAAGGTCTGAAAAAATAGGGAATCAATTTGCGATGGCTGATTCAATTATAGAACTGGAGTCAGCAAAAGCTTTCTTAAATCAAGAGCTATATAATTACACTTTTGAGACTTATAACGGATTACCTCTTGCAGAAGATCGATTAATAAAATTACAAATGGCTGGTAATTTGGCAAGGGAAAATGCTCAGTCCGCGGTTGAAAGATTGTTTAAAATCAGAGGTGCTAACGGTTTATATGAAACTAAATCTTTCGAGCGTTACTATCGAGATGTCAGAATTGGGACACTACCCTCGCCTTCGAACCCCGATATGATCAGAGAACGAATAGGTCGATTTATGTTTGGGATTAAATAGATAGATTTTGGAGATTTATTATGCCGTACGGAAATAATGATTGGCTAGCTTTAACAGATGAACCGACCCTAGAACCTAAATTGCCAATTTGCGACCCACATCATCACTTCTGGGATTATCGAACGGTACGAATGCCCTATCAGCGTTATTTACTGCATGAACTTGTGTCTGATATTGATAGTGGCCATAACGTTACATCCACTGTGTTTATTGAGGCTGGAGCTATGTATAGAGCTGACGGTCCAGATGAAATGAAGCCAGTTGGTGAAGTAGAATTTGTGCAAGGCTTGTCTGCTGCGAGTGCTAGTGGATTGTATGGAGAATCCAGAGCAGCGGCGTCGATTATTGGACATGCAAATTTGTTGTTGGGAGACAAAGTAAAACCTGTCCTGGAGGCACTTTCTACGGCTAGTCCCAGTAGATTCAAAGGAATAAGACATTCAGTTACTTGGGATCCTCATCCAGAAATTGAAAATAAAGCTGCTAGAGGGAGAGCTAAACAGAATCAGCTGAGCGACCCAGAGTTTAGAAAAGGGGCCAAAATCCTTAGCGACATGGGGCTTTCACTGGAAGCTTGGCTGTTTTTCCCTCAATTGCCTGAATTAGCTGATTTCGCAAAATCATTGCCAGACTTAAAGATTATTCTTAATCATGTGGGTGGATTATTAAGAATAGGTCCATATGCTGGTCGTGACAGTGAAGTGATTGAAGAATGGAGATCTGGAATAGCAGCAGTTTCCCAGTGTCCTAATGTGTTTATAAAGCTAGGAGGATTGGGAATGCCCCAAACAGGATTCGGATGGGAATCTCGAGATATACCTATAGGATCTGTTGAATTGGCTCAGGACATGGAACCGTTTTTGGATTACTGCATAGATAAATTTGGCCCGTCTAGGTCAATGTTTGAAAGTAATTTCCCTGTAGATAAAGTGTCTTTCTCATATAACGTGCTGTATAACGCATTCAAGATTTTGTCTAGAAAATATGATTCTAAAGAACGAGCGCTGATGTTTAAAGATACGGCGTGTTCAGTATACGGCATCGATTTTTAACTGGTGGGCCGTGCGGGGCTCGAACCCACGACACCCTGATTAAAAGTCAGGTGCTCTACCAACTGAGCTAACGGCCCTAGTGATGTCAGAAAGCATCGGGAAGGTATTTTAGCACATACCACGCTGTTTGGGTTAAAAATTGTTATTGCGTTCTTGAAAGATTTATCGGATAATACCTTCAGGTGATTCTAGCGAAGTGGACCCACCCGTTCCCATCCCGAACACGGTAGTGAAACGCTTCAGCGCCGACGATACTGCTTGGGCAACTAGGTGGGAAAATAGGTCATCGCCCACTATAAAAAGGTAAGAAGCTTAGCTTCTTACCTTTTTGTTTTTATGAGATATCCTGATGCTTTTCTTACCTTTACACTTTATATTGTCTAACATATAATTCACATAGTACGATCGGGTATATCGATCGTATTTCGAGTGATTAAGAAATAAATCCACTAAGGAGCCAGTAATGGGTAGTAGATTTGAAAAATTTTCTGAACGAGCAAGAAGAGTTCTCTCTTTGGCACAAGAAGAAGCTCAACGTTTCAATCATAATTATATAGGAACTGAACACGTGCTGTTGGGACTAGTCAGAGAGACTGAAGGCGTTGCTGCAAGAGTATTGTCTGGCCTAGAACTAGAGTTGGCGAAAGTTCGATCCGCAGTCGAATTTATTATTGGAGAAGGAGAAAGCCCTGTTGAAGCTGAAATCGGTCTGACTCCGAGAGCAAAAAAAGTTGTGGAGCTAGCGGTAGATGAAGCTAGGAGAATGAACCATACATACATTGGTACTGAACACCTCCTGATAGGATTATTGAGAGAAGGAGAAGGGGTAGCTGCTGGAGTACTTGAGAGTCTCAACGTTACTTTGGACAAAGTAAGAGCTCAAACTCAGCAGATATTGAGCAATACTAAACCTTCAGGCAACCAAGGGCAGAGAACAGGTACTAAGACTCCGACGTTAGATCAACTAGGCATCGATTTAACAGTAGCTGCACGTTCTGGGAAATTAGATCCAGTTGTTGGGAGAGATTCTGAAATAGAGAGAGTAGTTCAGATATTAAGTCGTAGACGGAAAAACAATCCTGTTTTAGTGGGAGAACCAGGAGTAGGTAAAACCGCTATAGTTGAAGCTCTGGCACAAAGAATAGGTAGCGGTGATATTCCTGAAACACTTACTGGTAAGCGATTGGTGACACTTGATATGGGATCATTAATAGCCGGTACCAAATATAGGGGTGAATTCGAAGAACGGCTCAAAAAAGTGATAGAAGAGATAAAATCTGCAGGAAACTGTGTTTTATTCATTGATGAGATTCACACGATAGTGGGTGCCGGTGCTGCAGAAGGTGCTGTAGACGCATCTAATATATTGAAACCTTCTTTGGCTAGAGGTGAGATCCAGTGTATCGGAGCAACTACTCTTGATGATTATAGAAAGTACGTGGAACGAGATCCAGCACTTGAACGAAGGTTACAGCCAGTTAGAGTAGAGGAACCTGAAGAAGAAAGCTCTGTACAGATTCTGATGGGTATACGAGAAGAGTATGAAGAACATCATCAGGTTAACATAACAGATGAAGCCATCAAAGCTGCATGCTCACTTTCTACAAGATATATAGCAGATCGATACATGCCTGATAAAGCGATAGACGTTATAGACGAGGCTGCATCTAGGGTTCGTCTGAGAGGAAATGTGACTCCTGTAGGAATGAAAGAAGTTTTGGACAAACTTGACGATATCCGAGGACAAAAAGATGAAGCTATAGCATCACAACAGTACGAGCATGCCGCAGAACTGAGAGACCAAGAAGTGCAATTAAACGCTGAACTTGAAACAATCAAGCAGCAATGGGATGAAGACAAATCTAAGAACCGAGCTTCGGTTTTAGAAGAAGATATAGCCGAAGTAGTAAGTATGTGGACAGGCATACCTGTAACTAGACTTGCTGAAGAAGAGACTGCTAGGCTGATGCAAATGGAAGACGAGCTTCATAACCGAATAATCGGGCAAGATGAAGCAATCGTAAGTATTTCTAAAGCAGTCAGGCGAGCTAGGGCAGGATTAAAAGATCCTAGGCATCCTATTGGAGCCTTTATGTTCTTAGGACCTACTGGAGTAGGTAAAACTGAATTGGTTAGAGCTCTGTCAGAATTTATGTTTGGTAATGAAGACTCGATGATTCGGTTGGATATGTCTGAATTCCAAGAACGTCATACTGTAGCAAGACTAACTGGAGCCCCTCCTGGATATGTAGGTTACGATGAAGGAGGCCAGTTAACAGAGGCGGTTAGAAAGAAAAGTTACTGTTGTATTCTGCTTGACGAGATAGAAAAAGCTCATCCAGAAGTGTTCAATATTCTGCTTCAGATATTTGACGCAGGTCAACTGACAGATGCCAGAGGACGAAAGGTTGATTTTAGGAATGCCATTATAGTTATGACAAGCAACCTTGGATCCGATCTTATCAAGAGAGACTCGGCTTTAGGATTTGCTCTAAAGACTGACGAATCTCAAGAAGATGAAAACCGTCACGCAAGAATGAAGGATAAAGTGATGGAAGAAGTAAAAAGGTTTTTCCGTCCTGAATTCCTGAATAGGATAGACTCAACTGTTGTGTTCCATCAGCTTACTGAATCCGAGATTATTCAGATAGTTGACCTCATGATGGATATGGTCAGGTCTGAATTGAAAGAGAAAAACATCAGCTTGAAAATTAGTGCAAAGGCGAAAAAATATTTAGGTGAAAAAGGTTTTGATCCTGTATTGGGTGCAAGGCCTCTCAGACGTTTGATTCAAGATGAGATTGAAGATGCTCTGTCTGAAGAACTTCTTTCAGGAAACCTGAAAGAAGGATATACAGCTAAAATAGATCTCAAGAAAGATAAGCTAAAGATAACTTGCGAAGGATCTCAATCTGAGGTAGTACCTACAGTTTAAGTTTAACCACTTATTAGATTTAGTCTAGAAGAGGAATGTGAATGACGTCATCAGCTCACATTGTGTGGATTTGTACTGATTGTGGTAATGAAGCTGGTCAATGGCAGGAATATTGCCCTTCTCCATGGTGTAGATCTCAAAATACCATGAAAGAGACTAAGGTTTCTGTGCCAGCGAATCGAGCATACTCACCAGATAACAAGAGATCTGACTTAATAGATCTTTCGATGCTTGAAGAATCAGAGGATAGTCGTACAGTTCTAGAAAACGAAGAAATTAACCGAGTTCTAGGCGGAGGAATCACTTCTGATGCAGTAATTTTGATTACCGGAGAACCAGGTATTGGTAAATCAACCATGCTACTTCAGATAGCGGATGAATGTGCGCAGCATGGCCCAGTGATATATCTTAGTGGAGAAGAGTCAGAAAGGCAGATTAAATCTAGAGCTAATAGATTGAATATATTGGGTGACAGCTTAATCCTCTCTGCAAATACTTACATCGAGAGATTTATAGAAGATATAGACGCTTATTCTCCTGTTTTATTAGTGATCGATTCTATCCAGACTTTGGAGACAGCATCCAATAACTCTCCTGCAGGCAGTGTTTCTCAGATCCGAGATTGTGGATTGATTTTAATGAATTGGGCGAAGGCAAAAAATGTTCCAGTTATAATAGCGGGTCATATAACAAAGGATGGAAACGTTGCCGGTCCAAGAGTATTAGAGCATATGGTTGATGTTGTCCTATATTTGGAAGGAGAGAATCTCAATGATTATAGATTGTTAAGAAGCACTAAGAACCGATTTGGATCTACGAGTGAGATAGGCGTTTTGAATATGAGTGCCGAAGGACTGACCCCTGTTGACGATCCATCGAAAAATTTGATTTCAAATCGATTAGATAATACTTCTGGATCGTGTATAACTCCTGTTATAGAAGGTAACAGGGCATTGATGATGGAGGTTCAAGGGTTGACTTCCCCTTCGTTTAGCCAGGTGGCACCTAGGCGCATTGTAAGTGGAATAGATTTTAATAGGCTTTTGATGCTAACTACAGTCTTATCAAAAAAGACTAATATTTCTATGACAAGTCAAGACGTTATTGTAAATGTTGTTGGAGGATTCAAAATCAATGAACCTGCTGTTGATTGTGCGATATTATGCGCATTGGCGTCTAGTTACAAAGACATGCCGTTAGACCCTGGGTTAGTGGTTTTCGGAGAAATTGGGCTCACGGGTGAGTTACGACCAGTGTCAAATTTTTCTAAAAGATTAGAAGAGGCGCGTAGGTTAGGCTTTACGAAAAGCATAATTCCTAAAGCTGAGCAAAACCGTGTTGATGCAAGCTATGGTATGGAAATCATATTCGCTGAAGATATCAATGAAGTACTATCAAATATCTTAATATAAATTACGTAAATCAATAAAACATTGAACGTTAAGTGTGGTGGAGATCTTATACTTGTAATATCATTAAGATCTCCCAAGAAAGATGGAAGAGGTAATGGTAATGGCAAGAAAAACTTTTAAAGAACTTGAGAGAGTTTATGGATTTGATGAGGTAGCGATTGTTCCTGGTGACGTGACGATTAATCCGGATATGACCTCGACGGCTTTAAATATAGGTTCTTTAACCTTCGATATCCCGATAATGGCGTCTGCAATGGATGGTGCAGTATCGCCCGATTTTGCTACGTTAATGGATTCTCATGGAGGGCTTGGCGTACTTAATGGTGAAGGGATTTATGGACGATACGAAGACCCTGAAACTGTTTTGAGTGAAATCATTAATATGCCTCAGGAAAAAGTTACTTCATATTTACAAGAAGTATATACCGCACCATTACAAGAAAGGCTCGTAGCTGAATGTGTGGAGAAGATTAAATCCAAAGGTTCAACTTGTGGAATCTCATTCACTCCACAAAATACAAAAACCATGGCACCCATTGCGGTCGAAGCTGGAGCTGATTTGATATTTGTACAAAGTACAGTTACAACAGCAAGACACGTGTCCAGAAGCTACCGAGGACTTATTTTTGATGAATTATTGAATAACTTAAATGTCCCTATAGTAGTTGGTAACTGTGTTTCTTATAATGTTGCTTATGAGTTAATGCAGACAGGAATTGATGCGGTTTTAGTAGGCGTAGGACCAGGAGCGGCATGTACAACTAGAGAAGTTGTAGGTGTGGGAGTACCTCAAGTATCAGCTACTCTTGAGTGTGCTGCTGCGAGAGAAGCTTTTTATAACGATACTGGGAAATATGTATCTATAATCACGGACGGAGGGTTCAGGACTGGTGGTGATATATGTAAGGCTTTAGCTAGTGGAGCTGACGGGGTCATGATCGGAACACCATTCGCTCAATGTGAAGAAGCGCCTGGCAAAGGTTTCAACTGGGGCATGGCTAACCCTCATCCAGAATTGCCACGAGGAACACGGGTTTCAGTAGGAACTAAAGGTACTTTAAAACAAGTATTGTATGGTCCTACATCGATGACCAACGGGACGCAAAATTTTGTGGGTGCACTGCGCGTTGCTATGGGTATGTGTGGTTCGTATACAATTAAAGATTTTCATTCAGTAGATATGGTAATTGCCCCCAGTATTAAGACTGAAGGCAAATTCTTTCAGATGATGAACTAGGAGAAGAGAGTTGGTTAAAATTTTGTTTCCTAAGTCCGAAGAAACTAATATTCAAAATCAAACTTCTGACAGATTGACTACGATGGAAGGGAAAGTAGTAGGATTACTAGAAAATAGGAAGTTGCATGCTGATACCTTTCTAGAAGAATTAGAGCAAGTGCTCGTTTCTGAGTTCAATGTTTTAGAAGTAGTCTATAAGAAGAAACGAGCATATAGTGAAGCTTGTGATCCTGAAACCTTGAATGAATTGATCGAAAGATGTGATTTGATTGTTCATGCAATAGCGGATTGAGGGTCCTGCACAGCGTGGGGTCTCCACGATACGGTACTAACAGAAGAAGCAGGCATCCCGTCGGTATCTATAGTTAGCAGTACATTTACAACCGCCGCTAAAGCGCGGGCCGTGGCTTTGGGAATGCCAAATATAAACATAGTGGTTTTACCGAGCCCGCTCACTCCAAAGAGTATTGAGGAAATTCAAGGGTTAGCTCACTCCCATGCGAAAGAAATTGTTGAAGCTTTGATTCAATGAAACATGATATACAGCTTTCTTCCAAGCAAATAGAAGTATCTGATTCGTATTGGGATATACAAGATTATTATGAATCTGAAGGGTGGTCTGATGGATTACCAGTTGTTCCTGCTACTGAAATTCTAGTCAAAGAAATGATGGATGCCTGTGAATTGTCACCAGATACCAAATTAGGTGTGATTCAACCAAGTAATAAATCAGTGACTGTTGAAAAAGTTGCAATAAATTCCGTTATGGCAGGTTGTAAACCAGAATATTTCCCAGTTGTAATAGCAGCCATCAAAGCGATTTTGAGACCAGAATTTAATGTAGGGGGAGTCCAAGCGACGACAGGAGGAGCGGCCTGTGTTGTTGTTGTTAACGGTCCAATTTGTGACGAGATCGGAATACATTCAGATGCGGCTTGTTTTGGTCCTGGATTTCGAGCTAATGCAACAATAGGAAGAGCTGTTAGACTTGTAATCCGAAATCTAGGAGAGCTGGTCCCAGGTGTAATGGATAAAGCTACTTTATCTACACCTGGGAGGTTTAGTTTTTGTTTTGGAGAAAATGAATCTCGAAGTCCTTGGGAAAGTAGGCAAGAAGAATTGGGTTATAGCAAGAATTCCAATCTGGTTACCGTCCTAGGAGTACGAGGTGTGTACAACATCTTCGATTCTAGTTCAACTGGAACATTAGCTTTAGATACATTGGTGAGATCAGTTGTGACAGAAGGATTTGCTAACTATTATCAAATTGGTTCTGGGGCTCAAATGACTCTAGTACTTAGTCCCGAACATGCTAATGAGATTGCAGCTGAAGGATTTTCTAAGGCTAATATCAGAGAATTCATATACAGGAATGCCCGTATGCCAATCTCTAGATTGAAAGAAAAAGCTCATTGGAGCAACAGAGTATGGCCAGACAGTATAGACATCCTTAATGATGAAGAACTAGTGCCGATAGCAACCAATTCGGACGATATAATGATATTAGTAGCAGGTGGTGACGGGAGACATTCCGCATGGCTGGCTGGCTGGGGTGTCACCAGAATTGTTTCAGAATTGGTATAATAGGTTAACGATTACATAAGCTCCTATTTGGGTGTCAAAAACTGATAAAAATAGAGTGTTAGTTGTGTTGTAAAAGTTTTTGATAATCACTAATCTTGAGGAACATAAAAATCAATATAAAGATTGTTTCGATTAGATAAATCTACAAAATGGGATAGATGTACAGTGAGGAGAGAATTATGGCAAAGAAGTCAGATACAGAAAAATGTGTGCATCACTGGTCAATCCAGGCAGCTACTGGGCCCCAGAGCAAAGGCGAATGTCTTAACTGTGGAGAGCAAAAGCAATTCCAAAATTATGTAGAAGCTTCTACATGGGGCGAGTCATCTGGTATAAAATCAGGGACAAAGAAAGCTTCCGCTGAAGAGAAGTAATACTAATTTGTAGTGCGACCTATCAGAGGGTCGTGAGGTGAATTAATAGCTCTGACCGATCAAACGATTTTCTTGGGATAATAATTGGATAACAAATTTACTCATTTACATATTCATTCTGAATATTCAATGCTTGATGGGATCAGTAAGATTCCTGAAATGGTAGCTGCTGCTAAAGATACGGGAATGGACGCTCTGGCTATCACAGATCATGGCTCAATGTATGGTGCGATAGATTTTTACTCCGAATGTAAAAAGGCAGGAATAAAGCCGATTATAGGATGTGAAGTTTATGTAGCTCATACCTCTAGGTTTGAGAAAGGCCAATCGGAGCGTAGTCCGTATCATTTAGTGTTATTAGCACAGAATCAAGAAGGTTATCAAAATTTAATGTATTTGGTAACTAAGTCTCATATTGAAGGATTCCATTACAGACCAAGAGTTGATAAAGAATTACTTAAAGAAAGAAATGCTGGACTGATTGCTTTGTCAGGTTGTCCCTCTGCTGAAATACCAAGATATATTCTTGATGGTAACCTCGACCGAGCAGAAGAAACTGCCTTGTGGTTCAATGAAGTTTTTGATGGCGGCAGATATTTCTTTGAGATTCAGAGACACGCAGATGTTCCTGGATTAGATGATATAAATTCAGCTTTAATTGAAATGTCAGGCAGATTGAATATTCCGTTGGTAGTTACTAATGATTCCCACTATGTTCATAAGCATGAACATCATCTTCAAGATCTTTATATAGCTATTCAAACGAATACAACAATTCATGATGAAAAACGTCTGCGTATGGAAGATGACTCTTATTACATAAAATCACCTGATGAAATGTGGGAATTATTTTCTGATGTTCCAGAAGCATTGGAGAACACTCAAAAAATAGCTGATATGTGCGACTTGGAACTAGGATTTGGGCAAACACATTTGCCTAGGTTCGATACTCCTGGCTATGACAATGCAGACGATTATTTGAGGCATTTATGTGA